>Ga0364860_10005_pt1 | contig 218374 bp, 204 predicted proteins | sample ExccelAu500001D4_FD_206916 | JGI IMG/M metagenome (GOLD analysis project Ga0364860, IMG submission 206916) | Enriched cells from Trout Bog Lake Hypolimnion, Wisconsin, USA - BchlTB.Aug20.5000.01 .D4 | ecosystem: Environmental > Aquatic > Freshwater > Lake > Hypolimnion/Profundal zone | place...
AAATGCGCGACAAGACCATTGCGAGCAATAATAATATCAGTGCGCGCAGGGTGAAATGGATCAATTCCAATTCATATTATTACAGGCAGATGATAAATCAGTTATCATTTGTGATAGAGCCGGGTGCACATGTGCTGCATATCCGCTCCGGTATCGGCTATATCCTTGACAAGCTGCAGCCCGGATACGGAGTATGTATCGAAGACAGCCTGATGCAGATAGAAGAAGGGCGCAAAAGATATCCGCATCTTAAGTTCGTACACCAAAGCCCGGAAGACATACAGCTGGATGAAAAATTCGACTATATCCTTGTCAGTTCCGTGGAAGATCTTGTGGATGTGAAAGCGGTATTCGACGGGATCTACAAATGCTGCCACCCGGGTACCAGAATTATAGTGGTGAATTATCATTTTCTCTGGCATCCACTGGTAAGGCTGGCAGAAAAACTCAATCTCAAATATCCGCAGGCACTGCATAACTGGATCAGTTCTTCAGATGTAAACAACCTCCTGCAGCTCAGTAATTTTGACCCTTTGATCAACCGTTCGGCCATCCTGATTCCATATAATATTCCGGGGCTCAGCTATATCCTGAACCGCTATTTTTCAAAGCTGCCCATTTTCAGGTTTTTCACCATGCAACGGATAACAATAGCAAGGCCATTGTTTTACGACCGCAAAGATTATTCGGTGTCCATTGTGATCCCATGTAAAAATGAAGCCGGAAATATAGAAGACGCGGTGAAAAGAATCCCCAACCTGGGCAGCCATACAGAGATTATTTTCGGGGATGACAAATCAACCGACGGCACGCCCGATATCGTGCGGGAAATGATGGCTAAATACCCTGAAAAGGACATCAAACTGGTCAACTCTCCCGGCATCAGCAAGGCTATGAATGTATGGACCTGTTTCGATAATGCCACCTGTGATATCCTAATGATCCTTGATGCCGACCTGACGGTGATACCGGAAGAACTGCCCTATTTTTATGAGGCCATTGCAACCCGGAAAGGTGAATTCATTAATGGTTCACGCCTGGTATACCCCATGCATAAAGAGGCCATGCGGATGTTTAATGTTATTGGAAATAAGTTCTTCAGTACGGCATTCACATATATCCTGGAAACCAAAATAAAAGACACCCTTTGCGGCACAAAAGTGATGTGGCGCAAAGACTATGAGCGGATCAAAACACTGAGGGGTTCCTGGGGTGTAAACGACAGGTGGTGCGATTATGAGCTGATTTTCGGAGCTGCAAAAAGGCACCTGAAAATCGTGGATATGCCTGTTCATTATATGGAACGTACCTATGGCGAAACAAAGATGACCAACCGGATTAAAAACGGTCGCATCATGCTGAAAATGTGCTGGGCCGCACTTAACAAGATCAAATTTTCCTGATTTCGATGGCAGCGATGCTGCTTATCTGATTACCTTCGTATGTTATGTTAACAGCAGAAACCGGCATTAAAGTTTTATACGATGTGGCTGATGCCTCATGGAAACCTGACGACAGGGCCGTCTGCAATATTATTATTTCGGCAGGTCATATTGTGATGACGGTTTTTGATCCTTCAAAAAAACGATTTGTTTCATTGTATTGTGCCGAGGTTCATACTGAAAATGAAAAATCCGACCTCATTGCATCACGCTTGTCAAACAATTATCCAGGAATTCAAAACCATTTCTTTTTCATTTCTGTACCCAAAACCATGCTTATTCCTTCTGCACTTTTTGACAAGGAAAACAGAGACCCGTTTTTAGAAAAACAGCACAAGGCCGATATTGATGATCTTGCGTCGGATTATCCTGTAAAACTGATAGGCGCCCAGATGGCTTTCCTCTATCCAAAAACTTTGGAGCTGTTAAAGAACAATACGATATCATCCCATCAGCTATTTATTCCGCTGGATGCTGCCTGGCTTGACGGACTGTACCTGAATTACAAAAACAATGACGAAATCCATCTGCATCTCAATGTGAATGATGGTTTTATCAGCATAGCTGTATTCAGGAATGGGGCACTTCAGTTTTATAATACTTTTGATACAGCCAATGCCGAGGAAGTCCTTTATTTTGTAATGTTTGTAAGTGAACAACTGCATGTAAACACAAATAAAGACAGCTATTTTTATTCGGGTTTTATCAAAAAGACTGATGAAACTTTTGCACTGCTTTCAAAGTATATCAAATTGTTAAAACCGGAAGAGCGTCCCGGTTTTTACAATTACAGCATGCCGATACTTGATGTTCCCATACACATGTTCTTTAATACCTTCTGCACACCCATATGCGAATCATAAGTGGCTCTAAAAAAGGACATATCATCAGGCCGCCACGGAACCTGCCGATAAGGCCGACAACCGACCTGAGCAAAGAGAGTTTGTTCAATATCATTATCAATCGTTTTGATCTTGAGGACTGCGATGTGCTTGATCTATTCAGCGGAGGGGGCAGCGTGAGCCTGGAATTTGCCTCGAGAGGGGCTAAAAGCGTGACATCCATCGATAAACACCCCGGTTGTGCGGGGTTCCTGAAATCAGAAGCCAAAAAGCTGGAATTTGATCAGCTTGAAGTTATCAGGGCAGATGTTTTCCATTATATCAGGAATACCGGCGACAAGTTTGATCTTATATTCTGCGACCCTCCTTATGCATTCAGCCCTTCGCAATACGAAGAAATGATACGGACGATTCTCGACAGGGAATTATTAAAAGAAGATGGCTGGTGCATTGTTGAACACCATTTTGTCACCAAACTGGACCATATACCGGAGCGCTTTGATACCCGTGCTTATGGGCAGAATATTCTGAGTTTTTTCGGAAAACAAGAAGAGGCGTAAGGGGCTGACGCAAAATTCAGAACAGACCTTGAGTCTCACAAAATAGGCGTGGAGAGTAAGGAAATAAAAAAACACTAAATTTGCATCAAAAAGAATATGCCTGTTATTTCAATGTTTTATGGAATTATTGTAAGGATGTTCTATATGGATAATAAGCAACACAAAGAGCCTCATATCCACGTTGAATACCAGGATTATTCTGCTGTTTTAAGTATCCCGGAAGCAGAGATTCTCGCAGGCAAATTCCCTAATGACAAATTAAAACTAATAAAAGCCTGGACAGAAATACATAAAGATGAACTCATAGCAGACTGGAAATTAGCCGTTGAAGGTAATGCCGTGTTTAAAATTGATGCACTAAAATGAAACTAAGAAAGATACTAAAAGTTAAGGCCCTCCCGGATTTTATGCTTTCTGTTATTTTCGAAAACGGGGTTGAAAAGACAGTTGATTTTAAGCCATATTTCAAATTCCCTGTCTTTGAGGTATTGAAAACAGTTCATGCATTTTCTGGCGTACGCAATTCCGGATATTTTATTGAATGGCCCGGCTATGAAATTGATCTTAGTGCCGATACGCTATGGAATGATGGGGAATCTGTGGAGAAAGAGGCGATAGGCGTAAGCGGGTGATACGAGATTTTATAGTCGCTGTCCTTTCGAAGAAGGAGAGATCTGATTTACCTATTTTCTGCTTTTGAAATTAGGCGTTAGTTCAGCTGTAAAATTGCCATTAATATTACAGTTAGCTTATTTTATTGGCGCAGGTGGTTTTATTTTTCTAATTTGCTTACGCTCTGAATATTCGAATACAGTTTTTGGCAAATTAACACCATAATTTTCTATTAGGGAAATATCTAATCCCCATTCAATCTTTTTTCTTTCATATAAAAGTTGAATAGAATACTCAATAAAAAGAATTGCTGAATCATAGCACAAATTGTTGATTTTTTCAAAATGATCAACCGCAAAAAGAAACGAATCAGAATTACCCTTTATCCAGGTTTGCCACATATGTTTAACATTGTGACATGAATCACATAGCATCAATAAATTAGTTAAAGTTTGATTTCCGGATTCTTCATTATAATCCCACGTTTCGTGGCACTCAAGCTTGGGATCTATTTGACCGCAAATCTCACATTTAAAATCTGCTCTTAGCAATTCGTTTCGTCTGACTTTCTCCCACTCTTTTTTAGAAAGATGGTCACTAGCAGCATCTTTGCAATTTACTGGCACCAATTCAATTGAAAGTTTTAGATTATTATAATTTTCTTGTTGTTGGATGTTTAAAATTATTTTGTCAGTTAAGGATTGAGGGTTTGGCTCAAAATACAGCAATGTCTGCTTAGGCATTTTGATAACCGACCAATACTTATATTCTTGAATACGTGATTCTTCGCCAATAGATTTTAAGGACTCGACAAAATCATAATATTTTTGCTCTCTAATTAACATAGCATGAATTAAGTACATTTTGGGTTGAAATTTTCTCATCCCTCGCCAGCGCCTTACCTCTTACGCCTTATGCCCGCCCGAACGTGCCTTTTCGGTACGCCAGTCCGAACGGTGAAGCCGGGCGGGGGCGGGCCTTACCCCTGACCCCTTTTTAATAGTACTCGTACAGATTCCTTGTCTTATGAATCCCGGTTGCGTCCTTGGTTATGGATTCTATGAGGTGACCGTACTTGTCATATTTGTTATCGGTAGTGCTTTGCTGTGCAGTACCTTTATAAACAACAGATTGCGTTATATCTCCAAATTCGTTGAAAATATTAATGGTACGCATATCCGGTTTCAATTTGCCCACAGAATCCCGCTCGTAATGGATTTCAATAATTTTATTCCCTGTAGAATCGTACTGGTCCTCAACTATTTCAAGCGGGACATTGTTTTCAATCATCACTATTTTACCTGATTGCAAACCGGTAACACTGTCATAGGCATATTTTTCATGGCAATCCGTGGCGGTATCTCTGTTGTTCTTTGTTTCCTTGCATATGCACTCTACAGGCCGGTCATTTTTATCATATGCATAGAAGTATAAGCGTGAAATTACAAATTTGCCTTTCTCAAACCAGTCCCATTTGATCATTTTCCCATGCGAATCGTATTTGTATTCGTGCTTGCCCGAGGTACCATCTGTCCGGCTCCAGTCTGTAGAAATCAGATGCTTATCCTTATCATAAGTATTTTTCTCAGTGGATTCATATTTGGAAGCCGGATATACGCTATGTGTTTCAATGGCATTCCTATTATCGTCGTATTTTGTCTCTGTGCTGTACTCTATTTTTCCACTGTCTTCGGTGTAATGCGTCTCTTTGGTTTTGAGCCCTTTGGCATTAAAATCAACGGATGATGTTAAAATTTCCGGAGCATTGGGATGGGCACTGTCAGTAGTAGTGATGTATGTTTTAAGTGATTTGATGACCGGCGAAACAGCATGTTTTTTATGATATTTATCGAAGTCAAAACCGGAACCTCGTTTATGTTTACAACCTGAAATAACCAGCCCCAGCATAAGGAGTGAAAAAAGGGCAGCGAAGATTTTTTTGATCATCATATTTTTATTCCCATTTGAATGTTTTGGCAGCACCGATATAAATGATGATCCCCCACCCGACCAGTATCAGGATATCTTTTGTAATGTCCTGGAAACCTGCCCCTTCAAAAGCTACTTTTCGCATGGCATCGTTAAGATATGTGAGGGGAAGTACATTGGCGATATGTTGAAGCCAGACCGGGAAAACAGAAATGGAAAAGAATGTGCCCGAAAGTAAAAACTGCGGGAGCGTGATAATATTAGCCATGGGTGGTATGGCATTGTCACTATTTGCAATTCCGGATACAATGAACCCAAAGCCCATAAACACGATCAATCCCAGGGCCGACAAAATGAGCATATTAATAACGGTTGTAAATCCATGGACGAGCGTAAATCCAAAAGCAAAATACCCGACAACAATAATGAACAAAGCACCTAATAAGGCGAAAACAATCCGGCTTAATCCTTCTCCCAAAACAATATAGCTGCGTTTTACCGGTGTTGCAAAAAATCGTTTAAGGACAAGGGTTTGCCTGAGACCGAAGAAAACAAAAGCAGTGCCGAATACACCTGTACTTAATAAGGCGAATCCGAGCTGGCCGGGCAAAATAAAATCTATTGTGTTGTATTTGCGTCCGCTTATTTCAATCGACCTGATCTCCGCTACATCTTCATGTTTTGGGATACCTGCAAGATTCATGGTTTTTGTAATATCATCCAGGATCAGCTTAAGCATTTTCGCTTTATCTGCAGATGCTTTGCTGGTTTTTAGCGTAACAATATAGTGTGGCTTTCCTTGCAGCTGTGTGGTCTGTATATTGAGCCATGCATCCAACTTGCCTTTTTCAAGTTGACTTTGCACTTCCTGGTCTGTTTCATTTTCAATAATATTTACACTATGGCTGCCAACAAGTCCTTGGTATATAGGGCTTGCTTTATCTATATGATTATCTACGGCTACATCCATTTTAAATACACCACTGCCAATGAAACCGAAAACTACAATAAAGACAAGCGGAAATCCAAGTGTAAATACCACGGCTGAGGGGCTATGCATGGTAGAAGTAAAACTCGCTTTGGCGAGTGCAAACATCGCCCTGAACTGGTTATATTTTTTAGGGGTATTATTCATTTTTAAGTAGTTAGTTGTAAGTAGTCAGTTGTTAGTAGCATACTGCATCACAAGTTTTCATTCTCAAATTCTAATTATTTGCAGGTTTTTCCATGATCACATCAGCACATTATCACATCAGCACATTATTCCCGATATTCATGGCCTGTGAGGCTCAGGAACACATCTTCAAGGTTGGCCTGTTTTACTTCTGTTTTTCTTTCAAATCCCTGGTTAATAAGGTTATCTATCAGGTTCGAAGGCGTATCCAGCGCGATAATTTCCCCGAGTTCAATGATGCCTACCCGGTCACAAAGCACTTCAGCTTCATCCATATAATGGGTGGTAATAACAATCGTAGTTCCAGTGTCGCGTATCTGTTTTATCAGTTCCCAAAGGTTGCGCCGCGCCTGAGGATCAAGACCGGTGGTAGGCTCATCCAGAAAAACAACCCTGGGTTTGTTAATAAGTGTTGTAGCAATGCTGAACCGCTGCTTTTGTCCCCCTGAAAGTTCTTTGAATTTTGATTTTGCTTTATCAAAAAGGGAAACAGATTCAAGTACCTCTTTTTTATTGATATCAACATTATAAAGTCCTGAAAACAAATCCAGTAATTGCAATAATGACAAACTGGGATAATATCCGGCTGCCTGGAGTTGTACGCCGATAATAGCTTTGATTTCAGAGGGATTTTTATCAACCGATAATCCATCGATAATTATTTCGCCGCTCGTTTTTTGCCTCAGGGTTTCCATGATTTCCAGCGTGGTGGTTTTACCGGCACCATTCGGTCCCAGGAGGCCAAAGATCTCACCTTCATACACATCAAAACTTATTCCTTTTACAGCGGTGAGTTTATCGTATTGTTTGACAAGGTTTTTTACCTGTATTACAGGAGGGGTTTCATGGTTCATGCCATTGTATTTTTGTGCAAAATTATCTTAATTAATTACATCGCCAGCAGCAGCGATTTATATTCTTCCAGTCCCTTGATATACAACGATACAGCATCATCAAGTTTCCCTTTGTAGCTGCCACCGGCCGCATTGAGATGACCGCCGCCTTCGAAATATTTCGCAGAAAATTCATTGGCCGGAAAATTTCCTTTCGAACGCAGCGAAAGTTTCACAAGATGCTCGCGGTCAATAATCAAAGCTGCAAAAACTACTTCGCCAATATTGAGGGGATAGTTTACAAGTCCTTCTGTTTCTCCGGTTTTTATTTCAAATTCTCTTATCTCCTCTCTTGATACACTGATATATGCTGCACGGTATTGCGGCAATACTACCAGTTTGTCTTTAATGCAATGGCCAAAAAAACGAAGTCTTTTTTCAGTAAAAGTATCAAAGATCAGGCTATGAACTTCCGTGTGCTGCAGCCCGGCATCTATCAATCCGGCCACAATGCGATGAATCCTTGCCGTTACATTCGGATATCTGAACGATCCGGAATCTGTAATGATACCGGTATAGATACAGGTAGCTATATCCCTGTCGATCAGGTGTACATCTCCCATCTGTTCTATTAATGTATATACCAGTTCTGCTGTAGCACAGGCATCGGGATTCCACAGTCTGAAAATGTCAAAACCTTCAGGTTCCAGGTGATGATCGATCATCATTTTGGGTGCGGTTGCCTTTCTCAATGCTTCAGAAAAATATTCGGTCCGCTGATAATTGTTGAAATCAAGGCACATGATCAGGTCGGCCTCATTCAGAAATTTAACGGCCTTTTCTTTATCGCCCGGCAGGCAAAGCACAGCGGCATTGCCCGGCATCCAATGCAGGTACATCCCATAATCTGATGGGCTCACCACCACAGGTTCGTGACCTTTTTTGAGCAGGTAATGATACATGGCAAGAGACGATCCCATCGCATCACCATCCGGTTTGCTGTGTGTGGTAATAAGTATTTTGCGCGGAACGCTCAAAAATGTCTTTAATTCACCCAGTTGCCACATATATTATTAAAATTTTGAGGGTGCAAGGTACAAAAAAGAGACCAATGAAGTGAAGGTCATCGCTGGTTCATCTTTTGAGGACCTATTGATGGCAATAATTTTTATTTATAATTTGAAAATGAATGGATTAGCATAAAAGATGGATGTTTTCAGAAAACCCGGACCTTCTATTCCTGTATTTGACGGTTAATCTCAATATATTTGCCATTAATCATGGGAGATACGCCTTTATTATCGGTCAAAAACTTAACTACTGTATTTAAGACAGAAGATGAATTAGTTACGGCCGTTAATGATATAAGTTTTGATGTACTTCACGGCGAAACAATTGGTATTGTGGGTGAGTCTGGTTCGGGTAAATCCGTAACATCACTTTCCATTATGCGTCTTATTGCCGACCCTCCGGGAAAGATCATATCCGGACAAATTTTTTACAGCGGCATACCGGGAGAAAATACAGATCTTTTAAACCTGAGCGACAAAGCAATAAGACATTACCGCGGTAAAGAGATCGCTATGATCTTCCAGGAACCAATGACCTCACTGAACCCTGTGTATACCTGTGGCAATCAGGTAATGGAAGCCATTATGCTGCACCAGCGGGTTTCTAAAAAAGAAGCGCGGCGCTTAACCATAGAATTGTTTAAAGAAGTGCAGCTTCCCAGGCCTGAGCAGATGGTGGATGCCTACCCGCATCAGCTTTCGGGCGGACAAAAACAACGGATCATGATCGCCATGGCCATATCATGCAAGCCTAAGATCCTTATTGCTGATGAACCCACTACCGCACTGGATGTTACTGTTCAGAAAAGCATCATAGAACTTATAGCCAGGCTGAAGAAGGAATTGGGGATGAGCGTTATTTTTATTACCCATGACCTTGGGGTTATTGCCGAAATAGCCGATCGCACCCTGGTGATGTATAAAGGAAATATTGTAGAACAGGGAAAGACCTCTGATATTTTCAACAATCCGCAACACCCTTATACACAGGGACTACTGGCATGCAGGCCCCCGCTTGATCAAAAACTTCTGCGGCTGCCTGTCATGAATGATTTTATTATTGAGCATGACAATGGAGATATTAGCGGTTCCGGAAAAACGATAGAGGCCATTATCCATGAAAAACGTATGCCCAACGGATTTGAAGAAGCCCGGAGGCTCCATATCTATGCCCAAAAACCGATCCTGAAAATTGAAGAAATCAAAACAGTTTTCCCGATAAAAAAAGGCTTGTTTGGCAGGGTTCATGACTATGTAAATGCCGTAGATGGTGTAAGTTTTGACGTGTTTCCCGGAGAAGTGCTGGGCCTGGCCGGCGAATCAGGCTGTGGCAAAACAACATTGGGGCGCAGCATATTACGCTTGCAGGAACCTGATTCAGGAAAAATAATTTTTGACAATACCGACATAAGGTCGTTGCCCCCAAAGGCCATGCGGAAAATGCGCAAGCATATCCAGATTATTTTCCAGGATCCCTATTCTTCCTTAAATCCCAGGCTTACCATCGGATATGCATTAACAGAACCGATGTATGTGCACGGTTTGCATGGAAATGATAACGGCAGAAAACAAAAAGCACTGGATCTGCTGGACAAAGTGGGCCTGCCCGCTAAAGCATTTAACAGGTATCCGCATGAGTTCAGCGGGGGACAAAGGCAGCGCATTGGTATTGCAAGAGCACTTGCCGTAGAGCCTAAATTTATCATCTGCGATGAATCCGTTTCTGCCCTTGATGTATCCGTACAGGCGCAGGTGCTTAATCTTTTAAACGATCTGAAAGAAGCCTTTGGCCTTACCTATATCTTTATTTCGCACGACCTGTCGGTTGTGAAATTTATGTCAGACCGCATTATGATCATGAATGCCGGAAAAATAGAAGAAACGGGAACGCCTGACGAAATATTCAATGCCCCAAAATCGGCATATACCCGAAAGCTTATTGAGGCCATACCCCGCTGATCTGTTTCAGTTATTTAGATCCCCGCATACCCGGGAGAGAATGCGTAGGCTCAGCCAGGCTATATCTGATTGTTAACCGATCAATAATTCCTCAGCAGCAGGCTGGTATACATGATCATCTTCAAAAACCTTTTCAGGATGTTTGATATGGTATTCAAATTCATGACGGAAATGCCGGATGGCACTGGCTACAGGCCATGCCGCCGCATCGCCCAACGGACAAATGGTATTCCCTTCTATTTTCTTAGCTACATCCACCAGCAGATCAATATCAGACATCTGGCCCTTGCCATATTCTATTCTGTGCAATACCCTTTCCATCCAGCCGGTACCTTCGCGGCAGGGAGAACACTGGCCGCAGCTTTCATGATGATAGAATCTTGTAAAATTCCAGGTATTGCGAACAATGCACTGACTTTCGTCAAATACAATAAACCCGCCTGAGCCCAGCATGGTACCCGATACAAAACCACCGTCTGCCAGTGATTCATAGGTCATTACCCTGCCTTCGCCGTTAATATTTTTAAGTATCAGTTCCGTTGGCAATATCGGCACAGAAGAACCACCCGCTACCACGGCCTTCATTTTTTTACCGTTTGCTATGCCGCCGCACCATTGGTCGCTGTATATAAATTCTTCAACTGGAAGGCCGAGTTCAATTTCGTAAACGCCCGGATTTTTGATATTGCCACAGGCCGAAATCAATTTGGTACCTGTGCTTCTGCCTACCCCTATTTTGGCATATTCTGCACCCCCCATATTGATGATCGGAACTACAGCAGATATGGTTTCCACGTTATTGACCACCGTGGGACAAGCATATAATCCTTGTACGGCAGGAAATGGGGGTTTAATCCTCGGATTGCCTCTTTTTCCTTCAAGCGATTCCAGCAATGCGGTTTCTTCGCCACAGATATAGGCACCGCCACCCGGCTGAACATACAATTCAAGATCAAAGCCGCTGCCCAGAATATTTTTACCCAGAAACCCATTGGCTTTGGCTTCCGCAATGGCTTTTTCAAGAATTTTTATGATCCACCTGAATTCACCCCTCACATAAATATACGACGTATTGGCGCCCAGTGCGTACGAAGAAGTGATCATCCCCTCTATCAAAAGATGGGGTATATGTTCCATGAGGTACCGGTCTTTGAATGTTCCGGGCTCACTCTCATCTGCATTACATACAAGGTATCTTGGATTGTTTGACTTACGGTCCAGAAAACTCCATTTCATGCCCGTAGGAAAGCCGGCTCCGCCCCTGCCCCGCAATCCGGAGGTTTTTACTTCCTCCATCACCTCATCGGGGGTCATTTTTTTGATAGCTTTTTCAACTGAAGCATAACCGCCGTTTTTGCGGTAAACCTCGAATGTATTGATGCCGGGAACATCAATATTTGCAAACAATATTTTTTGAGCCATAGTTTTCTGAATACCTCTTCTCAGTCAAAGATATCCGGTACAAAATTAGTGTATTTTAGAAAATGAAATCCTAAAAGAAGGCTATTCCATAATAAGTTTCTGACTGATAAATTTCAGTTCATACTAATTTAATAATACCTATCGGTTGGACTCCCGATCAAAAAAATATCGATCAGATCAGAAATGCCTATGCTGCTGTTTCGTCTTCTTCTTTTTTACGGCTTTTCCATATTTCCCATCCTGCGGAACCCAATAGCCCGCAAAGCATTAATAATGAGCTTATCATTGCAATCTTTTCACCGGTAGCAAATGATTTGGGCTCAAATTTAAATTCAATAGTATGAGCACCTGCAGGTACCCTCATACCCCGTAGGAGATAATTGACACGCACATGGGATTGTTTCACGCCGTCCACATATACATTCCAGCCCAGGCCGCTGTCGTAATATACTTCAGAGAATACAGCAAATTGTTCGGTATTTGCTTTGGTAGAATATTTCAGGTCATTCGGGGCATAAGAATCAAGCCTGATGGTGGCAGTGCTGTCCCATTTCGGCTGATAACCTTCCATATATGTTTTAAAATCAGGATGGTTAGCACCCACATCCATGATAGCCGTATCAGCCGGATTAAAGCCATCCAGCGAACCCAGTTCGGTATCGGCATCAGCCACCATTTTTACACCTTTTACAAACCATGCATGATTTAAATGATACGGGTTGAGAATAACATCCTTCTGCCCTTCACCGGCCATGATATATTTGCAATCCATCATATTCAGCACACCCAGTTTATGTGCATTTTGAAGAGCATTGATCAACTGGTCGCCCTGCATTTTCCCGGCATTTTTATCCATAATACTGGTAACACTGTACAGATATCTTTCGGCAATGTCCTGTATCCGCCTTATTTTCGCCCCACTGTATCCGCCGATAGATTTGTGGAAATAAGAGGTAGAAGCATCATTAAAAGGAGCCGCTGGACGCATATCCAATAAATTCAGTACGCGATAGTCGGGATCTTTATCCTGGAGAATATATGCATCGGCTTCGGTAGGATCGTATGATTCTGCTTTCTTAGGCTCAAAGTTTTTGTCTGTCAGATATCTTTTGTCTACAGCCCACTGGTCGCCCAGGATGAGAACAAAGAAAATACCTATCACAATATTCTTACCTGATTTGCCTGCAAAAAACTGCCATTGTCTGGAATATAACCAGATGGCAAGGGCGGCAAGCAGTATAAATATAAACGACCTGATGGCATCTCCCCGCAATATCTCAATGCGTGCGTCCTGCAGCGCTCCGGTGATGGCATCCTGTACCTGCTGCGAAATTTTCTGGCCCTGAAAAATGGCACTATCTCCATTATTGGGTTTTGAAAAATCACCGGCCAGGGATGGGAACAGCCAGAACAATACGCAAAGGCCACCGGTAATACCAAAAGCGATATATAAATTTTTGGTTGTCTTTTTGTTCCATTCTATGCCTTCCAGTATTTTATTCAGCACCAGCAATGCCAGTATGGGCACCACCACGGCTGCCATGAACATGCTGAAATTTACTGACCGGAACTTATCATAGAGCGGGAAATGGTAGAACATAAACGAATTGAAATCCAGGAAGTTCTTGCCCCAGCTTAGCATGATCCCCAATACCGACACAGCCAGTATCCACCACTTATAATGTGTTTTTAAAAGCAGCATACCCAGTACAAAAAGAAAACAGATAATGGCCCCGAAATAATAGGGTCCCGAGCCTGAATCTTCGCCCCAGTACTCATCCAGCTGCATGATTTCCTGGCGCATTTCAGGATCAGCACTTTTAAGGATCCCCTTATGGGTATTGCCGATAGCGTCTGCATTGCCGCCACGGAAATCCGGGATCATTAATGTAAAAGTTTCGCCCACACCATAGCTGTAGTCAAAAGCATAGTTAATATTCAAACCCGAAGAATTGACATCCTGGTCACCTGCCTGCTTATGGGTAAGTTCTGTTTTGCCACGTGTACTTACTTTGGAATATTCATTGGTGGTAAGAAAGAAAGTAACATAAGTACCAAAAGCGATCACAGCCCCGAAACCTATGGCTACCATTGATTTGATAAAAGGTGCCAGTTGTTTTTCGCGGATATGATATATCAGTTCGGCCAATACAAACAAGGCTGTGATGATGACAAAATAATACGTCATCTGCGGGTGATTGGCCTTCAGGTGCAGAGCCAGCGCGAGGGCAAATAATGAGCCTCCGAGGAAATATTTCCGGAAACGGATGGTAAATACAGCAGCAGCCAAAACCAGCGGCCCTGTGGCCAGGGCATAGGCCTGCAACATATGGCCTGCCTCTAATATGATCGTATTAAAGGATGAAAATGCAAATGCAAATGCCCCGATCATGCTGAGCCAGGGATTGATGCGGAACGACAGCATGAGCAGGTAAAATGCCAGGCAATACAAAAAGAAAACGTTCATGGGTTTTGGCAGCGAATTGCCACTGACAAAAATATTCCATATCCAGTTGGTGCCCAGCATATTATTTGGCGAATAGGGTGCTATGGAATACGTAGGCATCCCACCAAACATAGAATTGGTCCACAATGTCCTTTCTCCCGTTTTATCCTGGAAGGTTTTCACCTCCTGGTAGCTGCCGGAGAACATATTCACGTCGTGCTGATGCATCACTTTTCCTTCTAAAACCGGCGCCATATACATGGATGACACCAGAAGAAAAATGATTATGATAATGAAATGAGGCAATAATTTCTTGCCGATAGAGGCCATATTCATAGCTTATATTATTTTGAGGTAATGTTTTTCTACAGTTCGCGTTCAAAAGTAGGGAAAATCCAAAACTATTTGGGAATGGATGATGCGATAATGTGTTGATGTGCTAATGTGCTAATGTAAAAATCGGACAATGAGACAATTTTAAAACTAAAATGCAAAGATTGATAATAGTGCTATTCCCCTCCATTAGTAAGGATGGGTGGCCTGGGCAGCTTGTCCCGACTTCTTTGGGAGGGTGGTTCGGTAGATACAATCAATGTTTGTTAATTGTTTCAAGTGGTCCATTTAGCACAAGCCATTCTGAAGACTGTGTTATTCTGTGCGCACCGAGTCACCGTTTCGCTGAGAATCAATGCGAGCGAGTGTTGAAAAAACTACCAGATTCTCTTAATCTTTTCTCCTTTGAAATACAGATCAAGTATTTCATCTTTGCTTATAATATCCATGTTTTCAGACAAAGCCTGAGATACAATAATTCTATCGAATGGATCTTTATGATGAAAAGGGAGACTTGCCTGAATTTTTGTATGAATAAAAGCTATCGGCAATATCTCTATTTTATTTTCTGCAAGGTCATTAGCTATGGAATCATAACTTCCATTAATTTTTAATTTCCCTAGACTGTATTTGACTGATATTTCCCAAAGACTTGCAATACTCATCATTAATTCATTTTGAATATCATCAATGATATTTTGAGCTTTTGAACTGAGTTTAGATGATCCGGAAATGTACCATAAAAATGTATGCGAATCCAACAAATAACGCATTACATATATTCTTTAAAATCTTCAAGCGGCGCATCAAAATCTTTGGAAAGTTTATATTTCCCTTTAGAACTTCCGAATTTTCGCTTGCCATGGGGACTGTTTTTTTTATTCTCAGCACGCATTTGCAGAAACAATATAAAGTCAAGCGCTTCCTTCTTCAACTGTTCAGGAAGAGTTTGCAAATTTTTAAGAATAAGTTTATCCGTCATTGTGGTCAAAATATTTATCCTGAATCAAAATTACAAATAAAACGCAAAAAGAGTTTATTATTCCCCCAACTCCATCCGAAATCCGTGGCTGTGGATGTTTTCGATGCGGATGTTTTTGTCTTTGGAAAGATATTTCCGCAGCCTGGAAATGAAAACATCGAGGCTGCGCCCGGCAAAATAGTCATCATCGCCCCAAACGGTATTTAATATGTCTTCGCGTTTCAGGGCTTTGTTCAGGTTCAGGCAAAAATATTTCAGGAGTTCAGCTTCTTTCTGGGTAAGATTTTCGGAACTTTCATCCTTGTATTGCAGCAAAAGCTCATGAAAATCAAAGCGATATTGTCCTATCGTGAAAATATTTTTCTGCAATGCCGGATGCCCTGCCCTTGTACGGCGCAGGAATATCTCGGCTTTCAAAATGAGCTCTTCAATGCTAAAGGGCTTGGTCATATAATCATCGGCTCCCAGCCTGAGACCGGCAATTTTATCTTCCTTCAAAGATTTGGCTGTCAGAAATATAATCGGAATATTATCATTCTTATCCCTGATCTCTTTCGCCAGGCTGAAACCATCGAGCTTCGGCAGCATCACATCAAGAATGCACAGATCGAATGGCTCTTTCTGAAAAGCTTCCAGGGCTGATTCGCCATCCTCGAAGGCAGAAACTGTAAATCCATGTTTTTCAAGGTTATCGCGGGTTACATAGCTCAGGTTTGTGTCGTCTTCCACCAGCATGATCTTTGCGCCCGCTATTTTTTCAATCTGACTATTCATTTTCTTTCAAGGGTATTTGTATGGTAAATGTGGAACCTTTACCGGGTTCGCTCACCAATATGATGTGCCAGCGATGTGCCCGAACAATGTTTTTTACATAATGCAGTCCAAGGCCGAAACCCTTTACATTGTGTACATTACCGGTTGAAACACGGTAAAATTTATCGAAAACTTTTTTTCGGTCCGATTTTTTTAGTCCTACCCCTTTGTCGGCAATAGATATATAAAGCGAACGCTTTTTATTCCAGGTCTTTACCAATATTTCAGCCGTATCAGGACTGTATTTGATGGCGTTATCCAGCAGGTTGAAAATCAGGTTTGATACATGCACTTTATCTGCCATAACCTCTACAGTGGTAGCTTCAAATTCATGGGAAATATTAATGGTCTTGTTTTTATAACCGAGGCGCATTTTATCCATGGCATTGCGCAGCAACTCATGCATATCAATTTTTTCACGGCTCAGTTTCACGCGGCCACTGTCGAGATTGGCCATCTGAAGCGCTTTTTCCACCTGGCCCACCAGCCGGCTGTTTTCCTGTTTGATGATGCTAACATAATTGAAATAGACATCCGGATTGCTGATCGTTCCCGGATTGGAAAGCACATCCGCCGATACAGCAATGGTAGAAAGCGGCGTTTTGAACTCATGGGTCATATTATTCACAAAATCCTTCTGGATTTCAGAAAGCCTTGACTGCTTGAGGATAATATAGATGGCATAGCCAAAAAAAGTCATTACAATCAACAGTATGGCAGATGAAAAAACCCAGATACCCATTTCGCCGGCTCCGGTGATAAAGTTGGATTCGTTCGGGAAAAATATGCCGAAATAATAGGTAAACTTGTTGGATACCGGCAGGTTGACCGATGGATACATCTTTTCTTCGTGCCGTGTCGGACTTACATAGGTACCGAATACCATCTGATTTGTGGCGCAGTCATAAATGGCATATTCATAATCCTGGTTCATGTTAACAGCCACAAAAGCCTCACGCAGATAATGATCCAGCACACCGGCCTCAATCACTGTATTTACATTTACCACATAATAATTGGAAGAAACCTGGTTTACAGGGTTTTCATTGAGCGGAACCCCATGATTGAACGCCACAATATTGTCTGCCACATTTTTAAGGGCGATATTAATGGTCTGGTTAAACTGTTTCTGCCTGATATCGAAGGCTTTCTGCACCCAATAGATCTGGATAACGATGATCCCAATGATGGAAATGGTGCCTAAAAGGGCTACAAGCCTGATGGTATTTCTTGTCACAGCGCTAAATTAGGGATTTTGCTGGTCGAAAAAGATCCTATTAACATTTCATTAACAAATGTTCAATCATTATTAACAACGGCATGTCAATTTTATACTAAATTTGAACTTTAAAATTAAATAATCGAAAACTAAAAAAGACTTTATCATGAAAAGGATCTTCGTTTCTACCTTCGCTCTTATGTTGTTGTTCAGTATCGGAGCGTTCGCTCAAACGGCAACCAACCCGGCACCAAAGACAGCTCCATTAAAATGGGCAACAGAAAATATTGACATGGGCAAAATTCCACAAGGAACCCCTGCTTCTGCAACCTTCAAATTTACAAACACCGGAAAAGAACCTGTAGCGCTGAAAACCGTACAACCTGGTTGTGGATGTACCACTTCAGACTATACGAAAGAACCAGTGGCTCCCGGAAAATCTGGTTATGTAAAAGCTACTTACAATGCAATGGCAATGGGAGCTTATAACAAAAGCGTAACTGTGACAACTGATGGCGGTGATGTAACCGTTCTTATCATTCACGGTGAAGTAATTGCAAAACCTGCAGCTGCTCCTGCAAAAAATTAAAAGTAAAAAGTTTATTGAGTTACCGGCATCTGGGTTCAGGTGCCGGTTTTTTTTGTCTGTTTTATAATGAAATCAGACGATTCCCCGATGGTTTCAAATTGAACTCTGAGATTCTCGGAAACTTTCCCTAATTTTGCACGGCAAATAATCTAAATTATTTGCACCATGGCTTCTACTCCCGAAAAATTTCTTGAAGAAGGATTAACCTACGACGACGTGTTGGTTGTTCCTGCCTATTCTGAGGTTCTGCCTTACGAAACGATCCTCGAAACGCAACTCACCCGAAACATCAAAATCAATGTCCCGATTATTTCGGCAGCTATGGATACAGTTACGGAATCGGAACTGGCCATTGCCATGGCGCGTGAAGGAGGTATCGGCATCATTCATAAAAACATGAGTATCGAACGGCAGGCTGATGAGGTACGCCGGGTAAAACGTTCGGAAAGCGGAATGATACAGGACCCTATAACATTGCATAAAGGAGCCATCGTAGCTGATGCCCTGAAGATCATGAAAGAAAACAAAATAGGGGGTATCCCGATTGTAGATGAGAATAATGTGCTGCAAGGGATATTGACCAACAGGGACCTTCGTTTTGAAAGAAATTTCAATCGCGGGGTTTCTGAAATCATGACCAAAGAAAACCTGATCACAGCACCCGAAAATACGGATCTGAAAAAGGCAGAGGAAATTCTCAAAAATTATAAAATTGAGAAACTCCCTGTTGTTACTACCGATGGCAAACTCAAAGGGCTCATAACTTTCAGGGATATTGAAAAACTAAAATCATATCCCAACTCCTGCAAAGACCAGTATGGCAGGTTGCGGGCGGGTGCTGCCGTAGGCATTACCCAGAATATTGAAGAACGTGTGGAAGCGCTTATAAAAGCAGGCGCTGATGTACTTGTGATAGATACAGCACACGGACATTCAAAAGGTGTACTGGATACTATAAACAGAGTCAGATTAAAATTTCCGGATATACAAATTATTGCAGGCAATGTTGCTACCGGTGATGGAGCACTTGCACTGGTAAAAGCAGGTGCTGATGCTGTAAAAGTGGGTGTAGGTCCAGGTTCTATATGTACCACAAGGGTCATTGCAGGAATCGGAATGCCTCAGTTGACAGCCATTATGCTATGCGCCAAAGCCTTGAAAGGATCAGGTGTTCCGATCATCGCAGATGGTGGTATCCATTATACGGGAGACCTGGTAAAAGCCATTGTTGCAGGTGCCAGCAGTATCATGGCGGGTGGTATTTTTGCCGGTGTAGAAGAAGCCCCGGGTGAAACTATTATTTATGAAGGCCGTAAGTTCAAAACATACAGGGGTATGGGTTCCGTTGAAGCAATGAAGCAGGGATCCGGCGACCGCTATTTCCAGGACCCTGAAGAAGAAATTAAGAAACTGGTTCCGGAAGGTATTGTGGGAAGGGTTCCGGCCAAAGGGCCACTTTCTGAAGTGATTTACCAGTTTGTGGGTGGATTACGGGCCGGGATGGGTTATGCAGGTGCCAAAAACATTGAAGATCTGAAGAACGCACAATTCATCAAGATCACATCCAGCGGTATTCGCGAAAGCCACCCGCACGATGTATATATTACCAAAGAAGCGCCGAATTATAGTCCTTCTTGAAAAATTGGTGAATTGGTGAATTGGTAAGTTAGTGATTGAAAATATTTCAAATCGAAATATCCACCCCCTGCCATAACAACGGATTTCGTTTGCCGTCAATCCATTGCAGCAATTCAAACATTTTGCTTTCTGGCATGGCTGTACATCCTTCGGTACCATCATTCGGTCCGCGCCAGATATGAAGAAAGATCTGTGAGCCACCTCCTTTTACGAAAGGATTGAAATTATAATCCACAACCATTCCCCATTTGTACAGTCCATCGGGGCGGTACATGGTTTCGGCTGATTTCCAGTCGTGGGGAGTCAGTTTTGATTGATCCACGATACAATTATAATACCTGGATTCCGGATCATCTACCCCGACAAAATTCTCATCAATATGCAGGTAAGGCCAGTTAATTCGGGAATCCGGTTCTTTGGCATATCCAAAGGCAAAACAAAACCTGAATAATCCGGCTGGGGATTTTAAATCTCCTTCTTTTTTTACATCTGTAATGCCCTCAGGAATAGAGATCAGGCTTTGTCCATAGACGAGTCCTTTTTTGCCGATCACAACATCAAACCGCTCGTTATAGGGTTCCCATTTATGATGCGGATCAATCCTTTCAAACCATTGCATTTTTGCCTGACGGCTATTCCAGTCGTTGGCATTCACAACGATAAGCTGGGTAGAATGATGTAGATATGGTTCGAGGTTTTCCAAAATCGAAATTACTGCGCATCCCTGAATTTCAATATTGCTGTCTTATCTTCAGCGCTTATTTTCCCTTGAGCCAATGCTACATCCACCATTGTATCAAGGTTACATAAACTCCATTGATCTACTTTTTCGTCGTCAAACAATTTTGTTGCTTTCTTGAACCCATAGGTCATGATACTGATGAGGCCAAGAACCTTAATATTCTCATCGCGAAGACCTTGAACCGCTTTCATACTGCTGGAACCGGTTGAGATCAGGTCTTCTATGACGACAGTTTTCTGACCGGCTTCAAATCCACCTTCCACCTGCTTCATCAGGCCATGATCTTTAGGTGCCTGTCGCACATATATAAAAGGCAGATTCAACCGGTCTGCTATCAAAGCGCCGAATGAAATACCACCGGTAGCTACCCCTGCAATCACTTCTGCATCTGCAAATTCTGTCTTGATCAGTTCCACGAAAGCATTTACCACCGTATTACGTGCATCCACATCCGAATTGATCTTACGGTTATCACAGTAGATAGGTGATTTTATGCCCGATGCCCAGGTAAAAGGCTTATCTACACTTAACTGAACAGAGCCTAATCGTAACAAATGTTTTGCAACCACTCCTGCCGAAGCTGATATTTTAGATGTGTTTTCCATTAGTATTGGATTGTTTTTTTTAATTTAATATTGATGCAAAAACACCTTCCTTCAAAACATCTGATAAAGCTTTCGCCGGCATCAGGTTCGGGTCGATTACAATTTTTGCCTGGTGGTAATAATAGGCTCTTTTGCGCAGGGTTTTATGGATAAAATCCTCCAGGCCGTCTTCATCAATTCCGTTAAGCATTGGACGTTCGGCCATTACAGGTTCTATACGCGCTTTCAATTCGTTTTCAAAGAGTTTCAGGTATATGGTCAATCCGTTTGCATTCATCCATTCCATATTTTCAAAAAAGCATGGGGCACCCCCTCCTGTTGCAATCACCGTATCCTCAAGGTTCTTGGTGTCAAACAATGCTTTTTTTTCCATGAGACGGAATGCATCTTCTCCTTTATCTTTGAAAATAACAGGGATAGTTGCACCCGCCTTTTTTTCAATCTCTCTATCCAGATCTGTAAATGCATAGCCCAGCGCCTCTGCAAGTTCTTTACCATAAGTGCTTTTGCCACTGCCCATAAATCCGATGATGTATATTTTCATGTGTATATTCTTAATCTAACTGGTCAATGGTTACTGGTCAATGACTTTATCCCACACGCACTCTTGGGTCTAATACCCCATAAAGCACATCAACCATAATATTTACCACCACAAAAATAAGGCCTATAAACAATACAGACCCCATAACCACAGGAAGATCGGAAGTTAAAAGTGCATCAACGGTAATTTTTCCCAATCCGCGCCACCCGAAGATATACTCAATAAAAAAAGCACCGGCCATTAAAGAGGCCAGCCAACCGGATACTGCAGTCAGTACAGGATTCAGTGCATTCCTGAGTCCATGCCTTATGACTATAGTAGCCTTACTGAGCCCTTTGGCTTTTGCCGTGCGCATATAGTCGTTGGTAAGCACATCCAGCATAGAAGAACGGGTAAGCTGTGCTATAATTGCCAGAGGTCTGATACCCAATGCTATTGCTGGCAATATCAGGTTTCCCAATTTCAGGTATTTCCCCTTGAATGGATCAATGTCATAGAGCGAGCCAAACATATTCAACCCGGTGTATTTGCTTAAGACAAAGCCAAAAATCCAGGCAATAATAATGGCCGCAAAAAACGATGGTAATGATATCCCGATATTGGCAATAATCATGATGATATTTTCAAATATGGTCCCCCTGTAGATTGCAGCCAGCAATCCAAAAAGTATTCCGAATACGGAAGCAATGACAAATGCTGTAAGGGCAAGCACAATAGTATTGGGTAATGCATCCATCAGAATATCAGATACTTTCTGCCTTGTCTGATACGAGCTTCGCAGGAAAGGCCATTTCAGCACCAATCCCCTGGAAGCATGGATATTAAACAAAAAAATGAAATGGTATTTCGCCTGTTCTTCCTTATTGATTTTGTTGTAAGATATTGGCGAAAGATCATTCAGATAATCAAGAAGCTGGATGGCTTTGGGTTTATCCAATCCGAATTCCTTATTTACAGCCTGAAGGGTAGAAATATCTGAACGCTGCCCCAAGGTAAGACGGGCAGGATCACCCGGCAAAACCATAAAAAGAAAAAACACCACGAGAATTATTCCAGTTATAACCAGGAACCCGGATATCAACCTCCTGATAATAAAAGAACTCATTTCATATAAGAATATACGGTATTTACCGACGGCAATGCGGTTGCCGGCCAGTCGTGCACCACAACATTGTCATGAAACAGCACCAATCCCGGATTGGAACGCACTATTGTTTTCAACACAGTAACATCAGCTGAATAAAAGCCATAGGGCACCCCAAAATCTTTGCGGTATTTTTCGTTTAGTGCCACAGATGAACCAGAAACAGGCCATATTTTTACCTTGCCCCCTTTCATCAGTTCGCGCACCAGCTGGTTAAGTTCCGGCTGAAAACGTGAAGCGGATTTTTCGATATCATACTGCACGATCATCAGCCTGTATCCTTTTTCAGACAGGAACGATTTGGTCACATCGCTGTCCTGGCTCTGAATAGAAAAATCATGGATCGGTGGTTTGTAGCCTTCCTTGATCAGCTTGTCTTTTCGGTCTTTAAAAGTATAATTATCTTCCAGTTTTTGCCGGCCTATTGAATCCATTTTAGACAGGGCGTCCATGGTGATCTCCATTTCTTTTCCAGTCTTCTTTTCTGTGTAAAGGAATGTCATTACCACACTGTCTTTGGGTGCATTGGGTGGAATTTCCATTAATTTTTTAATATCATTCCCCGGTTTATATGGCCTGAAATCGATAGGGGGAAGGTAATAATACGCATACATGGTAAATAATATGGATGCCAGAAGCAGGAATATAGCTACGGTGCGTGCGGGGCGTAGTGATAAAACAGGGTTGATTTCCTTAAGACTGAAAAATATCGGAAGTATAAGAATAAACAGGATCACATTTTTAGCGAATGACTGCCATGCGGTAAATGGAATCGCATCACCAAAACAGCCGCATTCTGTAACCTTATTATAATAAGCCGTATAGAAAGTTAAAAATCCAAAGAATACGATCATCAGCATCAGCATCCAGGCCGTGAATTTGCGGAATACCCCAATGAGCAGGCAAACACCAACAAACATTTCAAAAATGCAGATGATCATTGATATATAAACCGTAGAGGGCTCGGGGAAAAACCTGTCGATCCCGAAAACATCAAAATATTCCCCCAGTTTATAGGAGAACCCCAGTGGGTCATCAGCTTTTACAAAGCCGGAAAAAATAAACAGAACCCCGACAAGAATCCGGCAAACGGTAAGAATAATTTTTTTTAAGTTCATGTTTTCTGTTTTGGGCTAATTGATTTCAAAAATAAGCAACTCGTTTTTATAATTCGTAAAACTATCTGTCTGCATCAGAAGTTTCAGAAATCCTGATAAGTGCAAACACAGCATAATTGATCATATCAAACAGATTGGCATCAATGCCTTCTGAGGCAACAGTCATGCCGTCGTTCTCCAAAATCTGTTTGATGCGTAAAATTTTCGACAGGATCAGATCTGTAAATGAACTTGAATACATCTGGCGCCAGGCTTCCCCATAATCATGGTTTTTGGCCATCATCAGGTTTTCAGCTTCCAGTGCTTTCGCATCATAAAGTTTCAATAACTTACCTTCATGATCTTCAAATTCAAAAGTTTCCCCGAGTTGCAACTGGATGATGGTAATGATGCAATAATTGATGATCCCCCGAAACTCCCCTTCTATGCTGTCGCCGATTTTCTGAAGCTTTTTTTCTTCGATACTCCTTATCCGCTGCGCCTTGATATATATCTGGTCGATAAGAGATGGAATTCGTAAAATGCGCCAGGAAGGACCGTAATCCTGGTTCTTTTTGATAAAGATCTCCCGGCACTGCCTGATCTCTCCTTTATATTCCTCTATTGTATTTGAAAGCAATTCTTTAAATTTGAATTTAGCGATTTTTTTTCTTAAAGTCTTCTTTGCGCACTTTGCGGGTTTTCTCTTTGCGACCTTTGCGTGGGATTTTTTCACGCAAAGAACGCTAAGGTAGCGCAAAGAACACAATATTTTTCTTCGCGATCTCTGCGAAGCCTTTGTGTACTCTGCGGATTGTTTGCCTTAACCCTCGTGGTAATGTTTTAAATAGTTTTAATTTTACAACTCTTTTCAGCAAGCAAATATAACAATGCCCGACCGTTTAAACTTCCTTCCAGTGAAAAAAACAATTAATTGCAAAGGGAGGTTAATGGACCTGTGCCAGGGACGCATTATGGGTATCCTGAACGTGACACCGGATTCTTTTTTTGACGGAGGCAAATACAATCTGCTTGATGCCCAAATGACTCAGGTTGAAAAAATGCTTCATGACGGTGCCGATTTCATTGATATCGGCGGTTATTCTACCCGGCCGGGCGCAGATGAAGTAAGTGATGAGGAAGAACTAAACCGGGTAGTACCTGTTATAGAAAAAATAATGGCTCAGTTTCCTGATGCTATTATATCTATCGACACTTTCAGAGCAAAGGTGGCAGAAAAGGCCATCAAAACCGGTGCGGCCATCATTAATGATGTGACTTGCGGAGAGGGTGATGAACTCATGTTTGAAACAGTAGCCCGACTGCAGGTTCCTTATATAATCATGCACAAACAGGGAACTTTCAAAGACATGCAGGCAGAACCCAAATATGAGGACGTGGTAAAGGAAGTGATTCAATACCTGAGCTTTAAAATTGAAACCCTTACTGAAATTGGTGTTCATGATATTATTGTTGACCCCGGTTTTGGTTTTGGGAAAACGCTGGAGCATAATTTTCAATTGCTGAAACACCTGGATCTGCTCCGGATTTTAGGGAAGCCCATTTTAGCAGGAATATCCCGGAAATCCATGATCAATAATCTACTGAAAACCAAGCCGGAAAATGCCCTCACCGGAACAATTGCTGCCAACACACTTGCATTGCTGGGGGGCGCATCAATTTTGAGGGTGCATGATGTAAAAGAAGCTGTGGAAACTTTAAAAGTCATAAATTTCTACCGTGAAACTGTTTGAAATAGGATTCCTGTCATTCAGGTTGCTGGATTTTATTGATATCCTGCTGGTTGCCATTATGATCTATGGCCTGTACCGGATCGTGAAAGGGAGCATTGCTTTCAATATATTCATCGGTTTCATGAGCATCTATATCATCTGGTTCGTCGTAAGAGCACTAAGCATGAAACTGCTCACAACCATTCTGTACCAGTTTATTGGAGTGGGGGCTATCGCTTTGCTCATTGTGTTTCAGCAGGAAATACGGAGATCTCTATTACTGGTCGGCAGAAGCCGCGGACCCGGAAACAGCAGACCTTTGCGGGCATTATTACCATGGAACTGGCGCAATGCTTATGCCTCTGAAATCAATTTTGATGAACTGGCACTGGCATGTAAATATTTTTCGAGAACGCTTACCGGAGCCATTATTGTGCTGGGGCGTTCATCAGAACTGCGTTTTTTTACATCCACAGGTGTGATGATTGATGGCGAAATGACCTCCAAACTTTTGGAATCCATATTCTTTAAGCAGAATCCTTTGCACGATGGTGCCGTGATCATCATCAACAACAGGATCAAAGCGGCATCCTGCATATTGCCTGTTTCTGAAATATCAAATCTATCCATGGAATATGGGCTTCGGCACCGTGCCGCACTTGGTGTGGCGGAGCAAACCGATGCCATGGCGATAGTCATTTCCGAAGAAACAGGACATATTACTGTAGCATCCAAAGGCCGTATTTCTGAAGATCTCTCTAAAGAAGAAGAACTGGACAAGAAATTATATCGGATGTATTTTGAGGTGGCATGAAGACAGAAAGAGAAAGGGAAAGAGAAAGAGGAGGAAAATTATTACCAACCTATTTGGAACACCATTCCATTCGTGATTTGACCCGCTATGCCGGATTTGCAATCTGGCAGTTTTAAATATCAGCCCGCCCGGATGACCTGGTCGGACAGGGATTTATAATCTGGCTACTGACTCACAGAGCAAGATTTAGATATTCCACTTTTTGAAAATGTGGAATATCTCAGAAACTGGATAAGTTTATTTGCTAAAAAGTTAAAACGGTGAAAACCATCGTCATTGCGAGGGAATGCGACCAGCGGGAGCCAAGACTGAAGCAATCCGTCTGGCGAAGTTCCGGTGAGTGGATAGTCAACCGAAGTGCATTTCATCTGCGGATTGCCGCGCTTCACATCGTCGCTATTGCTCCGTCGTTACGCTCGCAATGACCGGCCTATCGGTTTGCTGCATTTACTTACGCCTCCCGAATAAGTCGGGACAAGTTCCCACTTACCCCTTACGCCTAATATTTACTCCACTTCCCCATCCCAGGCCATAATGCCTCCCAAAAGATTATGCACTTCCGGAAAACCCTTACTGATCATGAAACTACAGGCTGCAGCACTGCGTGCACCACTGCGGCAATAAACAAAATAGGCTTTGGAATGGTCAAGATCCTCAATCTGTTCGTGGAAATCATTTCCCCTGATATCAATATTTAATGCCCCCGGAAGATGGCCTTGTTCAAATTCTTCAGGTGTTCTTACATCAAGCAAAATAGCATCGTGGTTTGCCCGGAGGGCTTTGCCGAATTCGGCAGCGTTCAGGTCGTGTGTATTGCTCATAATATTATTTTATTTTAGCCACCAAGACGCAAAGACACAAATTTTTCCTTTGTGCCCTGGCGCCTTTGTGGCAAGTTGTCAACCTAAAATCAAACAGCCAGTCTTGTTTCGGTCACAATACGGCTGATGTATTCGTTTCTGAGATAATATAAAATGGTTTTCCCGCTCCGGTGCGCATCCAGCACATCTTTGTTTTTGAGTATAATCAGATGATGCGATGCCACGGCCTGTTCTATATGCAGTTCTTTCTGAATCTGGGTTACTGTCAATTGCTTTCCATCTCTGAGGAGATCGATTATCATGATCCTGAGGGGATGCGCAATGGCACGAAGCAATTCACTCATTTCTTCGAGCTGTCGTACAGTAAAAGTTTCAGATTGAATATCAGGCACGGGGTGTTTATATTACTATCAGGTTCTACCAGGTTTAATAATCACAAATGCCCTTAAATTATACTAACTGCATTTGCCATTGTACAAAAGTCGTATAAATAAACGCTCCCCGATAATACTGAGCTTAAGATTTTATTCACAAATTGTATAGAACTGTTTTATTGTACCAAATTCTGAATCAGGATTTACAGAATTTTTGGATGTTCAGGATATATAAATAATGTGAACTCATATAAAATTTACAGTTATCCTGCCAATCCTCTTATCTTGTAAATCCTGATTCAGAAAAAAAGGGATAAAGCCGTCTCAAACAATCTGCGATCCGCCTTTAGGGGGCTGTGCCCCATCCCCCATCTGAATTATCGTCATCGCTGATGGTAATTTGATACCTTCCTGGTCGAACGCAATTTTTACAGATTCCTGAATACCATGTTTCACTGCCAGGTAATCGTCTTTTTTTACCCATACCCAGCAAACGAAAGTCATGGCACTATCCGTGAGATCATGAACTCCAATAATGGGAGCAGGATCCTCCAAAATCAATACATTAGAAGCAACAACTTTTTCAATGATCTTTTTTGCTTTTGCAAGATCGCTGCCTGTATCCACATTTATTTTCAAATCGACACGGCGTGTATCATTGGCGCTGAAATTTACAACACTATTGTTTGAAAGTAATCCATTGGGAATAACAACTTTCTTATTGTCAGCCGTAGTAAGAGTAGTGTAAAGAATTTGAATTTCAGTTACTTTACCTTCATATGTCTGAGCCCCGATATAATCACCGGCTTTGAAAGGTTTGAAAAATAAAATCAAAACGCCGCCTGCAAAATTTGCCAGGCTGCCCTGCAATGCCAGTCCCACGGCCAGACCTGCTGCGCCTAAGGCCGCCACAAAAGAGGTTGTCTGAATTCCGATCTGCGAAGCGACACTCAGCAACAACATTACCTTCAGGGAAACAGAAAGAAGACTTTTGAGAAACGGCCGCAAGGTCGGGTCTATTTCCCTGGCAAGCATCAACCGGTTCAATGCTCTTACAACGAGGCTTATAAGCCACGAGCCGATAGTAAGGGCTACAAAACCCACTATTATGCGCGGGCCATAAAGCAGAATCAGTTTTTTAACATGCTCTGAATATCTTTCGAAATTGCTGACAGCTTTGACGTTATTCAGATCTGTAGTCACTTTTTTGAGGTCAGTGGCTACCTGGTTCGGCACATCAATAAATACCTGGATGAATGTCATCGGTTTGACAGTAATTGTTCTGCTTTTTTATAGCGGGTAAAGAAGCTTTTCATTTTTATCTGGATCACACCAATTACTGCTTCTTTAAAAATTCCTTTTGACATTTTGGAAGTCCCCTCGCTTCTATCGGTAAAAATGATCGGCACTTCCACAATTTTGAAACCATGTTTCCAGGCGGTAAATTTCATTTCAATCTGGAATGCGTATCCTTTAAATTTAATATTGTCGAGGTCTATGGTTTCCAGAACCCTGCGGCGATAGCCAACAAACCCGGCAGTCGTATCTCTGACTGTAAGACCTGTAATAGTCTGTACATATTTGGAAGCATAATAACTCATGATCACTCTGCCCATAGGCCAGTTCACAACATTCACTCCGGTTACATAGCGTGAACCAATAGAGACATCAGCGCCTTTTGCCAAGGCATCATATAATCGGGACAGATCATCAGGGTTGTGCGAAAAATCGGCGTCCATTTCAAAGATATATTCATACTGTCGGTTGAGTGCCCAGTGAAAACCATGAATATAAGCTGTTCCAAGTCCAAGCTTGCCTTTTCTTTCTTCAATAAAGAGTCTGCCCGCAAAATCTCCTGCCATTAATGATTTTACAATAGCAGCAGTTCCATCCGGTGAGCCATCGTCTACGATGAGCATATCAAAAGGAACAGGCAGCCCCATCACCGCACGGATGAGTTTTTCTATATTTTCCCTTTCATTATATGTAGGGATGATGACGATCTTATCTGACAAAGGAGGATATTTTATACGAAATTATGAATAGTTTTGAATTTTTTCAGAATTATAATATCGGGGCGGGGAGAAATGATTGATTGAATGAATGATTGAATGAATGATTGATTGCATGAATAGATGAATAAAGCAGTATTTCTTGACAGAGATGGAGTGATTATAACAGAACGCGGCGATTACAATTATCTACCCGCAGATATTAATCTGGTTCATGGAATTGAAGAATCATTGCTGGAATTGCAAAAAAAAGGCTATATTTTTATTGTGATCACCAACCAGGGAGGCATAGCCCGTGGATTGTATGACCATTCAAGAGTTCATGAAATTCATAATGATTTAAAATCTCATTTTGAATCCCGGAAAATAATAATACAGGAATTTTATTATTGTCCGCATCACCCCACATCATCTGCCTGTATATGCCGCAAACCCGAAAGCCTGATGCTGGAAAAAGCCCTGGCCCGTTTTGATATTGATGTAACACAATCCTGGTTCATCGGCGATAATGAGCGCGACATAGAAGCCGGGAAAAAAGCAGGGGTGAAGACTTTATTGATTCCATCCAATGCAGATCTCAGAGACTATCTGGATCAACTAAGCTGAATATAAATATCAGGAATTTTATCGCATAAAACGAAAGACTGATTTTCCTGATTTCAAAACTCTGCTTATTTTTACAACTTTAAAACTTCCGGAAATGAAAAATTTAATACTGATATTGGCTTTTTTATGGTTATCCTTTTATTCATCAGCCAAACCTGTAGATGAAGCTACTGCCCATAAAACAGGACTAAATTTTCTGTTGAATAATACCGAACATGCATTTCAGACCAACAAAGACCTGAAACTGGTATTCAAATCAGAAGCGAATCAAACCGTATATTATTATATATTTAATGCCGACCACGGTTTTGTAATAGTGGCCGGAGATGACCAGGCAACACCCATTCTCGGCTATTCGGATGAAGGACAATTCAGCACAAATAATATGCCTGTTCATGTTTCTCAATGGCTTAATGGTTATACAGGCCAGATCCAATATATTATTGAAAATAATATTGCTGTCAATCCGGAAATCAGTGCAAAATGGACAAATCTCATCAACAACATCAGCCCGAATGCCCCGCAGCAAACAAACTCCGGCGGCGCCACTTTGCTGACAACAAACTGGGACCAGTTGCCCTACTATAATGACAAATGTCCCTATGACAGTTCCGCCAAAAGACATACCGTAACCGGCTGTGTGGCAACAGCTATGGCCCAGGTGATGAAATTCTGGAACTATCCGGCCACAGGCATTGGATTTCACTCGTATAATGACCCAAGCTATGGAAAACAATCCGCCAGTTTCGGCGGTACTACCTATCAATGGACGAGCATGCCAAATACAATCAATAGTGCCAATGCGGCTATTGCTACTTTAATGTATCAATGTGGTGTAAGTGTGAATATGACTTATGGGCCCGGTGAAAGTGATGCCTATGTACTTTCTGCTCAAAGTCCGCAAAAAAACTGTGCAGAATATGCACTGAAAACCTATTTCGGTTACGACAGGTCTTTGCATGGCATTCTCAGATCTGATTACCATTCTGATGCTGTCTGGATAGATACCATTGAGGCTGAAATTAACGCCGGCAGACCGGTACTCTACACAGGAACCGGTAATGGCGGCGGGCATTGTTTTGTGTGCGACGGCTATCGGAGCAGTGATAATTACCTGCATTTCAATTGGGGATGGAATGGCATTTACAATGGCTATTTTGCCGTAAATGCCCTGAATCCCGGCACCGGTGGAACAGGTTCAGGCAGTGGGTCCTATAACAGCAATGAGCAGGCAGTAATTGGCATTCAGCCTTCCAAGGCATTTTTAAGCTACAATATGGGGCTGAACAGCGCACTCAGTTTATCCGGAACTTCTATTCAATATCGCGGCAGTTTTAATATCAATACCAATATTATCAATATCAATAGCGGGTCTCATAATTTTACCGGAAACTTTTGTGCTGAAATTTTTGACAGCACCGGTACTCTGGTAGATTCTGTTGTCAATACATCATCGTCAGTAAATGTCGGGCAAATAACAGGCCCCATTACATTTGCATATCCCGGCTCAGCCGCATTGTTACCCGGTAATTATTATATCGAAGTCTATTTTCGACCTCTTGGGGGCAACTGGTCAATCGTAAGCAATAATGGATATACAAATAAGACTAACCTTAATATTTACTGGGCCAATACGCTCGAATTGGCCACTCCCATTCTGGCAACAAATGGTGCTGTGCATGGGAAAGCGATATCTGTCAGTTTTAATGTGAATAATACAGGATCACAAACCATAACCGGCCTGTTTTATGTCAGGCTTTACAATTTTGACGGCAGCCCCGCTTTGCTTGTTCAGCAACTCAGGGATACTTTACAGGCGAATTCCAGTTTCACCAATAACCTGGTGTTTACCAATGCCAATGATACCGTTCCCCCGGGGACTTATTTGCTTGTGGCTTCTTATTCACCTGATAATGGTGCTCCATACCAGTTGATTGGTTCCACAAAATTCCAGAACCCTGTAAAGATCACTGTTGCGGCTCCCCCGCTGGCGCCAGATCAATATGAACCCAATAATACTGTAGATTCTGCTTATGACATTTCGCCCAATTTTGCCATGGATTCTGCCAATGTTCGCACCGTAGGTGCCAATATCAATACCGGATCTGATGTGGATTATTATAAAATTATAGTGCCCCCAGGGTATTACTACACTTTTTCTGGAAATTTATATGATTTAAGATACCCATCTGGCAGCCAGACATACACCCTTGACGGTGTCTTTTCATTTACAGAAAACAAAGGGAAATTCTGGTCAGCAACTTTTGAGCAATCCATTCCGGGCACGGCCATTGTAAATGGACCCGATACCGTTGTTTTTAAAGTTGCACCGCTTTTTCCGGGTGCCACCGGAACCTATCAGCTTAACCTGAAAGTTAAAAGGTCTTCAGGATCAGGAATAGCACCCGCAAACCAGAATGACCCGGATATTAAAATATTCCCCAATCCGGCACAAAATATTCTCAATATTGATATCAGCAACCTTCATGAAAAAGCAGCACAAATGATGCTGGTGGATATGACCGGGAAGCAGGTCTTTGATCTCCTGAATCCTGATAACAATGCAACCTTACAAATACCTGTTGGCAATCAATCACCCGGAATATATATTCTGAAAATACAAACTGAAAACAGATTGATAACCAGGAAAATATCAATAGCAAAATGAAAATAATCTTTGTATTACTGATATTGATTTCCGGACTTTCTTATGGGCAGATATTACCCGCTGCATCCCCGCATGTGCTGGTTTATAAAACCAGAAAAAACTACAACAAAAATGTACCGATCATTTTAACGGAAGATAAAAAACATATCATTTCATATCCGGCACCTACAGATCTGAAATCAGATAATAAATATCCAACCCCGACCAGACTTAAACATGGTTATCTCCTCGATAACAGGGGAATCGGGCCTAATGTAGCATTTATTAAAATGACTTATGCCCAATATGCCAGGCTTTCACAGGCGCCAACACCTGAGGCATTGTTAAGTATGGTTATCGATAACGCCCCACTCACCGAACTGATTGATTGCGGCAGCAGATATAGCATGAAAGATCCTGTTATTGAGATCAATGCCAAAATTGAAAAAGGAGAATTAAGAAAGGATTATAAGGCGATAAAATAAATAATATGCAGATTTCAAATATGCAAATTTGATACGCAAGTTACTTAGTCCTGACTCCTGGTGCCTGATTCCGCTTTTATTACTTTCGTTCCTTCGTACAATTCGTACTCAAGAAGCCGGCAGTCGATCTTACCGTTGTAAAATTCTATTTTTCTTTTGGTAGCAAGCCTCACTTTCTTGGCAAGGTCCATATTCCCGGTAAAAATATATCCGGTATAGCCTTTGCATTTCTTCTTAAAAAAATCACCGATGGCAGCATACGTAACTTCCAGAATATCCGCTTCACCCATCCGTTCGCCATATTCGGGGTTCAGTATTACAATTCCTTTATTCCGTTCTATGATCGTAGTTTCTTCAAAATCACAGGTTTCAAAACGGATCAGGTTGTCAACCCTGGCTACTCTTGCATTGGTTCTTGAAGCATCTACTGCCCTTTTATCATTATCAGAGGCAATGATCGGGAAACTCAATTTAGGATTCATTTTCAAGGCTGCTTCCCGGTGCATCTCATCATGAACCGCTTCATCATAGCCCTTAATATGGCAATATCCGAAATTGTCGCGCATCAGTCCGGGTGCTTTATTCATGGCCATCATAGCCGCCTCAATGGCAAGGGTACCACTGCCACACATCGGGTTGATGAATGCACTCTGTTTATCCCACCTTGTGGCCATTATAACTGCTGCTGCAAGGGCTTCCTGCATGGGAGCCTTTACGGTGTATTTTCGATACCCATGTTTGGCGATGGTATCACCGGATGTATCAATAAATATGGCAGCATCGTTGTCTTTCCAGTATAGATAAAGTACCATTTTGTTTGTTTCCGGTCCTGAATCAGGACGGTTGCCGGTTTTCTGTTTCATCCGGTCCACAATAGCATCCTTCACTTTCAGATTGGCAAATCTTGTATCAGTAATAAAATCATTCTCCACAAAGGAGCTGATGCTTATATATCCTTTAGGCACAATATATTCTTCCCATGGGAGCGCAACGAGAGTTTCATACAACTGATCAGGGTTTTCTGCTTCAAAAGCTTCTAATAAAAACATCACCCTGTAGGCGGTACGCAGGTAGAGATTGAGCCTGATACAGTCTACCAGGGTCCCGGTAATCTGAACACTGGCATCGGTTGATTCATCCACCTTATAACCAAGGGCTTCTACTTCCTGTTTTAAATAAATGCCGCATCGCTTGGCGCAATTGATCCGGATGGTGCTTTTGAGTTTAAATACTGACAAGGGATTTGTGATTTGTGATTTGAAATTAGAAACTTGAAATTTGGGCTAATGCGCTTTTGATAATTCCAGCTGTTGAGATTTAGGTAATCCCGAAACAACCAGTTCATAAGAATGATCTACCAATTCCATAATTAATCTATCATCCAGTTCGCTTTCAAGGATAATTGTATTCCAGTGCTTTTTACTCATGTGATATCCGGGCGTAATAGATTTGTATTCATTTCTTAATTGAATGGCTCTTTCGGGGTCGCATTTTAAGTTTGCAGTTGATGGGATTTCGTCGGCACTGGTAAGGGCAAACAACTTATTCATCACCTTAAAAACGATGGTTTCGATACCAAATGGGGTATCTTCAGTTGCTAATTTTTTACTTAAGCAGTAATCACGGAATTCCTCGAGGTTCATAAAGCAAAGATAAGGATACTCGCCAACTTACCACTTATCTTAGACCATTGTCCACCGACCATTGACCAATTTCTGATTTTCATTACTGCTGACCCCCTTAAGCCTTATGCCTAACCCCTGATTATACCATATACCATCTCTTATCCATGTCCAGTGCATAAAAAGATCCATTGCTCATTTCATGAACCTGTACTTTCAATTCCTCATCAAAATAATTTTTGAGTTCGATAATTTTAACGCCATCATTTTCTTTGGTAAGGAACCTTTCAAGGGCACTGAGTTCAGGTTTTACATCCCCCAGCCATTCTTCCTCTTTTTCGCGCATAAATGCATGGCTCATGGTTGTTATTCTGTTTTAATTGAACAAATTCAGGTTAGCACCTTTGTGCCTTAATGGCAAATTTACTTAATAAGACTCTGATATGCCATAAAGACTCAGAGACACCCAAAGATTTTAAAAATCCGTATCTTTCGGCCATAATAGAAAGCCCATGAGTGAGACAGAAGAAGACAATAAACCATCAGGAAGTGCCTATAACGAAGATAGTATCCGGTCTCTCGACTGGCGTGAGCACATCCGCATGCGTCCCGGCATGTATATCGGCAAGCTCGGCGATGGCAGCAGTCCGGATGATGGTATTTATGTACTTGTAAAGGAAATTATAGACAATTCCATTGACGAATATGTGATGGGATTTGGTAAAAACCTTGATATTAAAATATCAGAGCACCGGGTTACTATCCGGGATTACGGTCGCGGGATTCCTTTAGGAAAGGTAATTGATTGTGTATCCAAAATAAATACCGGCGGTAAATATGATTCCAAAGCCTTTCAGAAATCTGTGGGGTTGAACGGGGTAGGTACCAAGGCCACCAATGCCTTGTCGCACCATTTCAGGGTAGAGTCTTTCCGGGACGGGCGCACCAAACTGGCAGAATTTGAAAAAGGCATCATTACCAATAATGCCAAAGAAACCAAAACCACTGAAAAAAACGGGACCCTTATCAGTTTTGTACCGGATGATACCATATTCAAGAATTACCATTTTATCCCTGAATATCTTGAAAACCAGGTACGTAACTATACTTACCTCAATGCCGGTCTTGTTATCAATTTTAACGGGCAGCGCTATATTTCCAAAGACGGACTGCTTGATCTCCTAAAAGGGAAAACAGATGAAGAAACCATCCGCTACCCCATCATACACCTCAAAGGGGATGATATCGAAATCGCCATCACCCATGGGGAGCAATACGGTGAAGAATATTATTCTTTTGTAAACGGACAATATACCACCCAGGGGGGTACACATTTGTCTGCCTTCAGAGAGGCCATTGTAAAAACGGTAAGAGAGTTTTACAAAAAAGAATTCGATGCATCAGATGTCAGGTCTTCGATCATCGCAGCCATAAGTGTCAGAATACAGGAACCTGTTTTTGAATCGCAGACAAAGACCAAACTGGGATCTCCCAACACAGCACTGGAAGGTGGTGTAAGTATCCGTTCTTTTGTAAATGATTTCCTGAAAAAAGAATTGGATGACTACCTGCACAAACATCCCCAGGCTGCCGATGCTTTGCTGCGGCGGATCATGCAGAATGAGCGCGAGCGTAAGGATATGGCAGGCATAAAAAAACTGGCCAATGAACGTGCCAAAAAAGCCAATCTGCATAACAAAAAGCTTCGCGATTGCCGGGTGCATTATACCGATGAAAAGCATGATAAAAGATACGAATCTACATTATTTATAACTGAGGGCGATTCTGCAAGCGGATCCATCACCAAGAGCCGGAATGTGGAGACCCAGGCGGTTTTCAGCTTGCGGGGTAAACCACTCAATTGCTTCGGCCTTACCAAAAAAATTGTGTATGAAAACGAAGAATTCAACCTGCTGCAGCATGCATTGAATATAGAAGAAAGCCTTGATGATCTGCGCTATAACCAGATCGTTATTGCCACAGATGCCGATGTGGATGGCATGCATATCCGGCTGCTGATGATGACCTTTTTCCTGCAGTTTTTTCCTGACCTGGTGCGAAACGGGCATGTGTATGTTTTGGATACGCCTTTATTCCGTGTAAGAGATAAGAAAACGACCTATTACTGTTATACAGATGAAGAAAGGCAACAGGCCATACAGAAACTGGGTGGCAAACCGGAGATAACCCGTTTCAAAGGCCTTGGCGAAATATCACCTGAAGAATTCGGTAAGTTTATCAAAGAAGATATCCGCCTTGATCCCATTATCTTAAGCAAGGAAATGTCTGTAGTAAAACTGCTCAATTATTATATGGGCAAAAATACACCTGAACGGCAGGACTTCATCATCAATAATCTGAGGATAGAGGTGGATATTGCGGACAAAGAACCTGAAGCGGTGCTTGCTGTTGAAGAATAAAAGATCGCTATTTCTTTTTAAAGACATAGTTTGATTCATAATGATCTCCATGCGATGAAACAAGTTCATAGCCACTGGCATTCAGTTCATTTATTTCATTTGCAATCATTCGTTCATTCATCTTCAATTCCTTTTCTGACCAGGGATATCTCAAACTGATGGCTTTTAAGGTACTATCACCACCGGAAACGAGTATTTCTCCACCATTCTTCGGAACATTCATAATTACATATTCGCTTTTATTTGGATAATTGGTTTTCTCCCTGAATGCCAGGAAAACAAAAACGGCAGCAATCATATTGATGCATATGGACAGTATAAGAATTTTCCTTTTCATATATTTATTTTAAATTCTGCTTGTAATTCTGATTATTAAACATACAGATCCATTAGGTTCAAAACGAATTCTGAAGGCAGAAATCCTGAAATTTTCCGGTCTTTTTTTAAAATAATCACTTATTTCTATCATATTATTATTTGGGTATATCATAATTTTTTCTAATAATTGCAATCAATAGTCTTCAAGCCCCGCGGAATGCAAAAATTTTTGTATCTTATCATAATCACTGCTGTCTTTTTCGGTTGTAATAAGACCGAAGTTGCCTCCACGACATACCAATCAGCAGCCATCAGGACCTTCAGCACAGATGCGGGATTGTCACTTTCTTCCATGGAACAAACCAAAGACGGAGGATTCATTTTTGCTGGTCATGCCCTCCCGGGACCCGGTCAGCATGATGCAGGTTTTCTGATAAAAACGGATTCAAAAGGAAATATTCAATGGCAAAAATTTTATGGTGATAGCGGCGTAAACATATTTAAAACAGCACGTCAGACTTCCGATGGCGGATTTTTAGCTGTTGGGGCTACAACATCACTCGGATATGGATTAACAAGGAAAGATTATTATTCAGACGCCTGGATGCTTAAAACTGACGCATCAGGAAATATGCTTTGGCAAAAAACTTTCGGAAATATTTACAATGACAGTTTTGTAGATGTTGTGGAAATGCCTGATCAAAGCATATTTGCTGTTGGAACTGTTGAGTCTTACAGTGCAACCTGGGGAGCCTATGTAGATGAGTTTTATATGGTAAAAACCGACAAAAACGGGGACAATGCCCTGCCCCATGTTACATTTACTCAATATTTCAGCTGCGGGGCTAAATCTATTGCTTTAGCTCCGGATGGCTCTGTAGGCATTGCAGGAAAAATCGCCTCTTCGGCCAACCCGGGCTGGGCCTATTACCCGGTATTTGCTCATATTTCCAGCGATGGGATCTTCCTGATCTCAAGTGCATTCTGGGCTGAGAAATCACATGACCCTCTAAAACTGATTGCTGTTTCTGATGGTTTTGTTTTCGGCCTTAATCTCATTCAAACTGCCCAAACCAATGCAGATGTATTTAAAATCAATCCGGAGGGTGTTGAGATATGGGATAAATCCTTTGCAGGAAATCTTGACTTTTCAAATATTTCGAAAAGCGGGAATGGCGGATTAATTTTAACCGGAAATGATTTCGATGGGGGGAAAAGCGCACAGGTTCTGCAAATTGATTCTAATGGCATCCTCAGGCAGCGGAATAGCAGTCCGATCAGTTCACTTCAGGCCTTTAACCTTTTCAATACATTTACGATCAACTCTTTACCAACAAAAAACGGATGGGCTATAGCTGTAGCTGTTACACCAACCTTTTCACATCGGAATTGTAGTTTTGCCTTGATTTTTACAGATCAGAATGGAAAAATAATTACCAATGACTAACAGGTATATTTATATATTTATGATGCCGTTGCTGTTGGCGCTTATTTGTATTTCATGCAAAAAAGGGGGAACAATAGTACCCTCAGATACGTTCCTTAAAGAATATGGAGACTGGGCAAAAAGTCCGAGTATAGAATATGTTTTTGAGATGCCGGATCATGGATTTCTTCTGGCCGGCAGCGGCGGAAAAACTGGTTATGTTCCTGTAATGATAAGAACTACCAGACACGGTGGGCTTATCTGGAAAAAAGAATTTGACAATGATACTTTCCCTGCCTATTATTACCTGAAAAAAAACGACGGAACTTTTATTGTAAATGGCGTATACAAGCCATATAATTTTTATGTTTCACATATTGATACATCAGGCAATGTACTTTCATACAATACCGTTTATCATATCCCGAGCTATAATTTCTTTTACTCCTATGAGATTATTCAGACCCCTGAAGGGGATAATGTTTTGTCGCATACAAATGGCTATGGAACAGGCAGTTCATCAGCAAATTATGTTATCAGGTATGACAACAATCTTCATCTGATCGATTCTATTAACATGCACGACTATAATTCATTACCCGGTAAAACATTGACTTTTAATGTGTATCAGGAAGGCCCCACCGGTACCTATTATACCTGGGGATGCCGGTTTCCACATTCTCCCTGGAGCTGGAGTATGAATACATATCTTTATGTTGCAAAAATATCACCACCTGATCATTGGAAATTAACAGAAATTGATACGCTTGATCGTTCCGGATCTTACACGCCGGAATGGAATATTGTGAACCCTGATTCGAGCCTTGCCATTCTGTCGGAACGATACGATAATCTAAGCAGCATCAATTCGGTTGCAGTATCTTATATTGATAAAAATCTCAAACTGGTTTGGCATCATTATTATCAGGAAAATGGAGCCAACATAGGCGTCTGGGAAATGGCACGATGCAGTGATGGAGGGTATATTATTACAGGTGAGGCCACCGTGGGCTCTGGCAGTCCCCAGCCCTATGCACTGAGAATTGATCAGAATGGGAATAAATTATGGTCAAGGATATTTAATTTTTCCGGTTCAATAACATTCAATGCAGTAACACAAACAAGTGATGGAGGTTTTGCCTTTTCAGGATATACTTCCAATTTTGGATCTGGGAGTTCAAACCAGGTTATTTTATTAAAAACAGACGCTTCGGGTAATTATTAATAGTTTCAAGTCGAATTTCTCACCATTCTGGTCCCATTATCAGGATCGGGCCTCCTGCCTTTGTGCTTTAATGTTCCATTTTATCTCATTAAAGCCCATTTTTAATAAAAATCTTCAAAAACATTTTGAGCAACCAAAATGTTTCATATAAATTTGCAACATTAATGTTATACTACTATGAGAAGAGATGTATTTCAGGCAATAGCCGACCCTACCAGAAGGGAAATTCTGAATATGCTGGCCCATCAATCCCTGAATGTTAATACGGTATCAGAGCATTTTAATGTAAGCAGAACCGCCATTTACAAACACCTGAAACTGCTGGAAGAATGTGGCATGTTATCCATTCAGCAAAAGGGACGTGAAAGATTCTGCGAATCGAAACTGGAAAAACTCGAAGAGGTATCAGACTGGGTAGGCCAGTATAGAGAAATGTGGACGGCCCGTCTTGATTCACTGGAAACATACCTGGATGAAATTCAATCTAAAAAAGAAAAGAAAGAAAAGAAATCCAAAAAAGACAAAAAGAAGAAAAAACATGGAAACAAAAAATGAACTTATTGTAAGGCCGGGAGAGGCTGAAATAACAGTTATCAGGTTAATAAATGCGCCCAGAGAGCTAGTATTCAGGGTGTGGACGGAACCGGAGCATCTTAAACACTGGTGGGGCCCCGAAGGATTTATCACCACTACCAGCAAAATGGAATTCAGAGAAGGCGGTATCTGGGAAGGGACTATGCATGGCCCTGATGGTAAAAATTATCCTGGTGCTTATGAATATGTTGAAATAATACGAAATGAAAAAATAGTATTAAAGCATACAACCCCACCTTCATTCCAGATCACTGTCACATTTGAAAAAGAAGGCAATAAAACCAGGCTTAGTTTTACGAACCGTTTTCCAACGGCTGATGCGCGGGATCTGGCCATAAAAAATGTAGGGGCAGCTGAAGGATTGAAACAAAATGTTGACAAAATGGAGAGATTTCTGGCTGAAAAACCATCCGGAAAAGAGCTTGTCATCACTAAAGAATTAAATGCCCCTAAAGAACTTGTATATAAGGTATGGACCCAAAAGGAACATCTCGAAAAATGGTGGGGACCTAAAGGATTTGATATAAATGTTTCGAAGTTTGATTTCGTACCCGGTGGCACTTTTTTATATAGTATAGCTATGCCAGATGGTTCGGAAATGACGGGGCTATTTGTTTATCTTGAAATTGTACCCGGTGAAAAAGTCATTTTTGTAAATTCTTTTGCGGATAAAGATGGGCATATTATGAGAGCTCCTTTTAGCCCAACCTGGCCACTTGAAATTTACAATGAACTCAATTTCAGCGAAAAAGACGGGAAAACGACTATTGTTTTGAAGGGCGGCCCTATACATGCCACTCCAGAAGAACGTAAAACATTCGAAGACGGATTTGCCTCTATAAATGAAGGATTTAGTGGAACATTTGCACAGCTTGAAGAGTATTTATTGCAAATAAAAAATAATTAATCTGAACATAATGGAAACTATTTTTCCGATTCGTGAACTGACAATGACCCGGATTATTGAATCGCCAAAAGAACTTGTTTTCGATACCTGGACAGACCCCAAGCATCTGACAAAATGGTGGGCACCCAAAGGATTTACCAACCCGATCTGTGAAGCCGATCCCAGGCCGGGTGGCGCTATCTACATTGATATGAAGGGTCCGGACGGAACCATTTATCCCACGCATGGAAAATTTATTGAAATTCAAAAGCCAGGAAAAATAGTACTTACTACCATGGCTTATGAAACATCTCCGGGAATTTTTGAACTCGAAAACATCGTGACAGTAACCCTGGAAGACCTAAACGGCAAAACAAAAATGATAGTTGATGTTAAAGTCACCAAAGCAGGCCAAGGGGTAACCCAGGCACTAGAGGGCATGAATCAGGGATGGAATGAAAGCCTTGACAAACTTGTCGACTTTATTGCTAAATTGCATGTTTAAACAAATAAATTAAAATCTACTTATGAAGTCTACAAATATTATCTACTGGTTTTTAACCGGACTATTTGGTATGTTTATGCTTTCTTCCGGAATACAGGAGCTTATGCATACCCAAAGTGGTATTGAGTTTATTCTGAAACTCGGCTACCCGGCCTATATGATCAGCTTTTTAGGAACAGCTAAAATTCTGGGTGCTATAGCCATCCTTGTCCCTGGTTTTCCCAGACTTAAAGAATGGGCCTATGCAGGACTGGTTTTTGACCTTTTAGGTGCAACTTATTCTATAGTATCATCCGGACCCATTCAGGCACAATCGGCATTTATGCTGGTATTTATTGCCATTGCATTTGGATCTTATTATTTCTACCATAAAAAGCTGAAATATTCTTCAAAGTCAGCGGCCTGATTGCTTAGCTTCGCAACTATGATACGAATTGTAAAAATGCATTTCAAGCCTGAGCATATGAATGCTTTCCTTGAAATATTTGAATCTGCTTATCCAAAAATAACTGCTATGCCCGGATGTGAAAGTCTTCAGCTTCTGCAGGATAAAATCATTCCGGGAATTTTATTTACGTTCAGCAGATGGAAAAATGAGGCTTCCCTTGAAAATTACAGGCAGTCTGAACTATTTATAGAAACCTGGAGGAAAACCAAAGCTCTTTTTGACCAAAAAGCAGAGGCCTGGAGTGTAGAGGAAGTCAAATAATTTACCGGCCGGTAAGATAAAGCCTGAGCTGTTTTAAGGTGCTGCGCGATGAAGGCCTGGGAGCATCATCCATTACAATGATACCGCTGTGGTCAACCCATACATAGTAAGGCAGGGAATCAAAGCAGAAAATCTTTTTCAATTCTTCAGATTTAGGTTTGCCCCACAAATGGATACCTTTCAGATTATTTGATCTGCGTGCCTCATCCCATGATTCCTTGTCCCTGTCAAAACTAATGAAGACCCAGACCACATTCTGCCCCAGCAGGTTGGCCTGCAATTCTCTTGTTGGATTTAATTCGCCGATACAGGGCCGGCACCAGTTTGCCTCCATGCATATCACTACAAATTTACCCCTGAACTGACTGAGGGTAACTGTTTTATTTGCAGAATCCTGTAGTGAAAATTCCACAGGGGTGCCCCGAATTTTGCCCTTGATCCGGGTATAATAATCTGATAAACTCACTTCATTTTTCAACGAAGAAAAAAAGAAAAAGGAACTACAAATAAGAATCCAATGCAATCGCATGGCAAGTCTGGTTTGAACGAATGGGGTTTAAAAAACAAAAACAAATATAATAAGCTTTTTGTTTTTTAAAAATATATCCCAAAAATCAGGAAATGAATCCAAAGAGATCAGAAGGACCCCATTTTATGAAACAGCTCTTCTATTTGATTATTTATCAGCCATCAGATATGCTTTCAAAGTGGCTTTGGTGCCAAATTCGCTGGGACGTGGGGCGTCCATTTTCACAATTACACCCTTGCTGTTTACCCAGGCAAAATGTGGAATTTCATCCATATTAAACATAGACTTCAAATCTTCATTTTTGTCACCGGCGATAAGCTGCACGCCATAATCGTCAATTTTTTTCTCTGCCTTTTTCCAGGCTTCTACTTCCTGATCGAAACTGATAAAAAGAAAAACAACATTATCATTCCCAGACATATCATTGATCAGTTTTTCAACATCGGGCATTTCTTCCTTGCAGGGACCGCACCAGCTGGCCCAGAAATCAATGACCACAAATTTTCCCCTGAAATCACTTAGGGATACTATTTTGCCATGAATATCCTTTAATTTGAAATCAACAGGGTTTCCGCCACGATTGGCCAACATATCCGACCCGGGTGTATTTGATATATAAGGAGCTGATTTAAAAGACAATGCAGCAATAAGACTGAGAAATACAAGCAGTTTTTTCATGTTGACAAAATTTTGAGGAAGTTAAGAAGTCTTATTTAATTTTGATAAAACAGGTAGTTAAAAATTTTTAGTCCGAAATTTGCAGCGCGCTGAAATCATAACGCAGCAGATAACATTTAATTTTAATTCCAATTTCCATGCCAAAAATATTAATCATTGACGATGAAGAACTGATAAGGGAAACCCTCAGAGATATATTGGAACATGAGGGCTATCAGATTGAAGAAGCATCTGACGGACAGATGGGTATCAATCTCATCAAAAAGAACAGTTTTGACCTCATTCTTTGCGACATAAAAATGCCGAAGGTTGACGGTATGGAAGTGCTGGAAAAATCGCTGGAACTGGCACCGGATGTACCTGTAATTATGATTTCCGGTCATGGCACAGTAGAAACAGCTATTGAAGCAGCCAAAAAAGGAGCGTTTGATTTTATTTCGAAGCCACCGGATCTCAACAGGATGCTCATTACTATCCGCAATGCACTCGATAAATCTACACTGATTACCGAAGCCCGCACCTTAAAAAGAAAGGTAAGTAAAACCCGTGAAATTATTGGTGAATCGGCAGCCATTCAGGCCATCAAAGATACGATAGACCGTGTAGCACCCACGGAGGCCCGAATACTGGTTACAGGGGCCAACGGAACCGGGAAAGAACTCGTAGCCCGTTGGATTCATGAAAAAAGTCAGCGTGCCGAAGGACCCCTTGTAGAAGTAAACTGTGCCGCCATACCATCAGAATTGATTGAAAGTGAATTGTTTGGCCACGAAAAGGGATCGTTTACCTCTGCAATAAAACAACGCATAGGCAAATTTGAGCAAGCAAATGGCGGCACTTTGTTTCTGGATGAAATTGGCGATATGAGCCTGTCGGCCCAGGCAAAAGTATTGCGGGCGCTGCAGGAAAATAAAATTACCCGCGTGGGTGGAGATAAGGAAACACCTGTGAATGTGCGTATTGTAGCCGCAACGAATAAAAATCTGTATAACGAAATCCAGAAAGGCAATTTCAGGGAAGACTTATATCATCGTTTGAGTGTCATTCTCATTCATGTACCATCGCTGAATGAACGACTCGAAGATATCCCCTTGCTGGCGGAATCCTTTCTGAATGAGATTGTGGCTGACTATAAAATGCAGCCCAAACGTTTCGGCCCTGGCGCTATTGAAGCCCTGCAGCATATGGACTGGACAGGTAACATCCGTGAGCTACATAATGTGGTGGAGCGCCTTGCGATATTGTCCCATGAACAAATTACTGAAAGGGATGTAGAACTGTATGCCCATCCGGGATTGAAACCGACACATACAGATGGATTGCCATTGGATAAATTCAACAATCTCAAAGAATTTCTTCAATGGGCCGAGGGCAAGTGGAAGGAAGCACATCAGAGTTAAATTTATAAAAAAATGTTTTCGAAGTCCGCTATCCTTAGCCTCCAGGCTAAGGATGTTCAAGCTTCCAGCCTCCGGCTGGCCTTTTTCCCCTACTGCCAGATATCCACGTTCGGGATACTCTTCAGAATAGCAGAAATGGCTGGTTCTGTTGTGTCAAGAAGTGGTTTTGGGTACACGCCGATGATGATAACCAGGAATGCAATAACAACCAGTACTATGGTTTCAGAGCCTTTTACATCTTCGAAATTTTCGAGTTCGGGTCTGAGTTCGCCGAGCATAGATGCCTGGTATAAACGGAACATATACACAGCGCTGAAGATGATCGTTAATCCTGCCATAGCCGCTATCCAGGGACTTGCCTGGTAGGCGCCTGAGAGCATCATAAACTCACCCACAAAACCATTGGTAAGAGGTAATCCGACGCTACCTAAAAGAATGATCAAAAACAAGGCTGCCAGTACAGGGGCTTTTTTCATCAATCCACCAAGATCAGGGAGATGAAAAGTGCCTGTACGATCGTATATAATCTGTGCTACAAAAAACAATCCTACGATATTGATCCCGTGACTGAACATCTGGATCATGCTGCCCTGCAATCCCGTAAGGGTGAGGGTAAATATAGCGGCAGAGATCAATCCCACGTGTGAAAAAGAAGAATACGCCAGCAAACGCTTAAAATCTTTTTGGGTAATGGCAATCCATGCACCATAAATAATCCCGATAAGTGATAATACGAGTGCCACCTTACCCCAATCCTGAATGCCCATTGGCACGATAGGGAGCAACCAGCGGATGACACTATATATACCCATTTTGAGCATAATACCAGACAATAGCATGGTTCCCTGTGCGGGAGCTGTGGTATAGGTATCGGGCTGCCAGGTATGGAAAGGGAATACAGGCATTTTGATGGCAAATGCTATAAAGAATGCCCAGAATAGCCATCCCTGGGTATGGACATCAGGATGCAGATTGGTAAGCGTGTTTATGTCAAAATTATGCGGTGCAGGTGTCAGATAATAAAGATATAAAATCCCTACCAGCATGAGCAAACTGCCGAACATCGTATAAATAAAGAACTTGAATGTGATCTTCACCCTGTTCTCTCCGCCATATACCAAAACAATCAGGTAAATAGGCACCAGCGCCAGTTCCCAGAAAATATAATAGAGGAACATATCGCGGGCCGTGAATACGCCTACAAGTGCTGCCTGCATAATGAGAACAAGGCTGTAAAACAAAACAGGACGGGGATAATCTTTGCGAACAGAAGACAAAAGAATAAGAGGGGTCAACAGATTGGTAAGCAATACCACCAGCATACTTATACCGTCTATACCCACATTAAAATGAATGCCCAACTGAGGGATCCATTCGTTATCCATTCCAAATTGAACACCCCCCGTAGGAACGAACTGGGTCCATGCATAGATGGTAACACAAAACTGAACAATTGCGGCCATAAAGGCAGTCCATTTGGCCCTGTCTTTACCCATCGCCAATACCAGCAACACAGAAAAAAGCGGCCATGCTATAAGAAATGCGTTGATCATGCTTAGCTGATAAAGAAATTATTGATTAATATAAGAATGACAATACAGATGGTCATGGCAAAAAGATAGAACCCTATATGACCGGTTTGCATTTTGCGTATGGTTTTGCCTGAATAAGAAGTGGCCTGGCCTACCCCGTTCACAATCCCGTCAATAAAATCAAGTTCCAGGAATCGATAGATAAACCCGGAGAACCAGTCAGCCGGTTTCACGATAAGGGTATCATAAATTTCATCTATATAGTATTTGTGTGCAAGTAATTTGGAGAAACCTTTCTGGTTTTCGTCTTCCATTCCCTCGGCAGATTTTTTGATGAACATGCGCGAAGCAAAAAAGATGGCAACAAGTACGAGAGCTACTGAGATACCCATTAGAATAAATTCCATCGAATGAGAAAGGGCTGTTCCGGTATGGGGTACAGAAGATATGTCACTGAATATCGGTGTGAAATAATCATTCAATATATGCTTGCCGCCAAAAACTTCCGGTATACCCAGAAATCCTCCAACCAATGACAATACCGCCAATACTGACAATGGAATTGTCATGGTGGAAGGCGATTCGTGTAAATGACTTTCCTGGTGTGCATCGCCTCTGAAATTGCCATAAAAAGTAAGGAACAACATCCTGAACATATATACTGCTGTAATGACAGCCGTAATTAATCCAACTGCCCATAGAATCGGATTATGCTCATAGGCTTTGGCGAGAATTTCATCTTTGGAAAAGAAACCTGCAAACGGCGGAATCCCCGAAATGGCTAGGGTTCCGGTGAGCATGGTAATAAATGTGATCGGCAGTTTTTTACGAAGCCCGCCCATCACACGCATATCCTGTTCGCCACCCATGGCATGTATAACACTACCGGCACATAAGAATAACAAAGCTTTGAAAAAAGCATGGGTCATCAGATGGAACATGCCTGACCCATAAGCACCGACGCCCAGTGCAACAAACATATAGCCCAACTGGCTTACTGTAGAATAAGCGAGTACTTTTTTAATATCATTTTGCGCAAGGCCAATGGTGGCGGCAAAAAATGCTGTGGAAATACCAACAATAGCTATTATATCCTGCGTAAACGGCGCCAGGCTGTACAATACATGTGAACGCACTATGACATAGATACCGGCCGTAACCATGGTAGCTGCATGGATCAATGCCGATACAGGCGTAGGGCCGGCCATGGCATCTGGCAGCCATGTATATAGGGGTATCTGGGCACTTTTGCCAATGGCACCTATGAAGAGCAATACGGTGATGAATATAATTACGGAATCATTATAGTTATTGTTAACAATAAATCCCTGGGCACCTGCAAAAACTTCTTTGTAATTGATAGAACCAAACTGGTTGAAGATCCAGAATATACCTATAAGGAAACCCAGGTCACCAATGCGGTTCATGATAAATGCTTTCTTGGCAGCATTGTTATAATTCGTATTTTTATACCAGAAGCCGATAAGAAGATAAGAACAAAGACCTACACCTTCCCATCCGATAAAGGCGATCAGATAATTGGCCCCCAAAACCAGCATCTGCATAAAGAAAACAAACAGGTTGAGGTATGCAAAATATCTGAAATAGGCATCGTCATCATGCATATAACCTACAGAGTATAAGTGGATCAAAAAGCCGACACCGGTTATAATGAGCAACATCAAAACCGAAAGCCTGTCGATCAGGAACGAAAAATCAACACTGAAACTACCGGCATGTATCCAGTTGAAATAGGTTATGGTTTCTGGTCCGTTGAGCGCATTGACAAACAACATGATATTCATGGCCAATGCCACCAGTATTGTTCCGCACCCGATGATGCCTACAAGTCCTTTTGGCATTTTATTGCCAAACAGAAAATTAAGCAGGAACCCTGCAAAAGGAATCAAAATAGAGATGGCTAATATGGCAGAAATGTTCATGCTGTGATTTTATCCTTTAAGCTTGCTCCATTCATTTACATCCACAGATTTGGTATTGCGGTGTATCATCACCACAATAGCCAGCCCTATGGCAATTTCGGCAGCGGCTACTACCATTACAAAAAACACAAATATCTGCCCGGCCGGATTGGAGCTGTAGGCAGAAAATGCCGTAAATAAAAGATTTACAGAATTCAGCATCAATTCAACCGACATAAATATGATGATCACATTCCTCCTGAGCAATACACCCATCACACCAATGCAAAACAATGTAGTACAAAGGAGAATGTACGAATTGATAGGTATGGTTGTAATGATAGAGTTCACCAGGCTATTTGAAAATTTGAAAATTTGAAAATTTGAAAATTGCTTCGCGAATCAGCAAATGTACATGAACCCGTTTCCCGGTCTAACCGAACTTCTGATGCCCCATTCGTAATTCGTAATTCGTAATTCATAATTAATTAGCTGTTTCTTTTTTACCTAATAACACTGCACCTACCATTGCCGAAAGGAACAGGATGGATGATATTTCAAAAGGAAGCCAATAATCAGTATACAATACTTTACCAAGCTTCTTTACTTCGCCAATAGTAGGGTCAAAATGAGCCAGATCGGGTTTGTAACTTTCCATACCACGCACAGAAGCTGCCAGCACTACCAGCAACAGGCCCCCTGAAAATACAGCGGCAAATTTGAGAAGTGTACTTTTGTGGGGTTCTATTGCGGCATTCAGGTTCAGCAGCATCACCACAAAAAGGAACAGTACCATGACGGCCCCTGCATAAACGATGAAATTGACAATGGCGAGGAATTGCGCATTCAACAGGGCATAATGACCTGTAATGGCAAAAAAGGTAACGATCAGATATAAAACACTGTGAACCGGGTTGCGGGAAAATACCACCATCAGCGCACTGAAAATAGCCAAAGACGATAGTACGTAAAAACCTGCCTGGATCATTGGTTCATAATTATCGGCGCAAAGTTATCCTTCTGAAATTTAAAAAAAGTACGAATGATAAAAAAAATCATTCTGTTCAGGATTGAAATTAACAATAGATTGATATTGTGTATTTTAAAACCTGAAATATGAGAAAAATCAGTATTCTGAACCCGAATTCATGATCCAGGTCATGGATAGCATTTATAAAAATAACGCGTTGGAAATGAACCTGAATCTGATTCAGATAATTTCTTCAGGCACAGGATGTGTATTAACAGCTTCCCTGTGAAGCGGAACATCTTCGGTATCCAGTAATATTAAAGGTACGCGCTCCACGATCACATTGTTATAATCAAGTCCGAATGCCTCAGGATCCGGCAGGCTTATTTTATCCAGTATAAAAAATAACCGCATCATCAGGTTCTTCCAGAAACTGAGTTCGTTCTCGAACGAAAGAAAGCTTTTCATTACCACAAACCTGAAATCACCGCTGTATGCCCCTGCATCATTCACTTCCGCATAGGGTTTATCAAAACTTATCTCATGCGCCGCGGCCATATCGTTTACAATCTTTTTGAAAAACAAACTGATGCGCGGCACGATCCTGAATCCAAGTTTAATCTTTACATAAATAAGATCATCTTTCACAATGTCCTTGATGGTATATGTCATGGTATATGGGGCATCATCCACTTCCACATGAAGCATCCAGTATAAATCGGCCCGCTTGGGCTGTTGCAAAAAAATGGATTCTATGATCCTTTGCTCTACTACGGTTGGTTTTTCAGACAAGGTAAGATATACCAGGTGTGTAGAAAATTTCGGGATGGATAAGTCATTGCTTAATTTCTCAAAATCAGGAATGAACTTTTCGAGGCGGAGGTATTTTTTATATTTACTTTTTATTTTCCGGCCGGCCTGCCAGATAAACATGGTTGTAATCAATAGCAATCCAATCAATAAGGTCAGCCAGCCCCCATGGGTAAATTTTGCCATATTGGCAACAAGAAATGTACATTCTATGCTCAGATAAATGGCCAATACAGCATAGGCAAGCAGTTTGGGATATTTATGGGTAAACAGGTAAAAACTCAGCAGCACAGTTGTCATAAGCATGGTTACCGTTACCGACAAGCCGAAAGCTGCTTCCATATTTGATGATTTCTTAAAATAAAGCATCACCCCAAGGCAGCCAAACATCATCATCCAGTTTATGGAAGGGAGATATACCTGTCCCCGTAAAATAGAAGGAAATGCAGCGCGCATTTTAGGCCATACATTCAGACGGATGGCTTCATTGAATAATGTATATGTACCGCTGATTAATGCCTGGCTTGCAATGATAGTAGCTAATGTGGAAATAACGATACTTGGTATCAAAAACCAGGATGGTACCATACCGTAAAACGGTTCGATATTATTCAATCCCTTGCCAATATAATTCTCAAGAAAAGCTGCCTCCCCAAAATAGCAAAGTATAAGAGCTACTTTTATCATGACCCAGGCTACCTGGATATTTTTTCTGCCCACATGGCCCATGTCGGCATATAAGGCTTCTGCACCTGTGGCACAAAGAAATACACCGCCTAAAACCCAGAATCCACCGGGATATTGGGTAATTAACCGAAATGCATATAATGGATTTATAGCCCGGAGCACAGAGAAATCTCTGGTGAGATAATTGAATCCGATAATAGCTATCATGCTGAACCATATAACCATTGCAGGGCCAAAAAACTTTCCGATGCTGCCGGTTCCTGTTCTTTGAAAAAGAAATAAAATAACAAGAATTGCAATAGATATCGGCAGGATCGGGATATTGGGTGCAACGCCTTTTAATCCTTCAATAGCTGAAGTAACGGAAATTGGTGGTGTGATGAGGCTGTCGGCAATCATAAAACTACCCCCGATAATGGCAGGCCATATCAGCCATCTGGCATGCTTGCGGATGAGGGCATATAAAGAAAAAATGCCGCCTTCACCATTATTATCCGCGCGCATGGTGATGAATACATATTTAAATGTCGTCTGCATGGTAAGGGTCCAGAAAATAGCGGATACACTGCCCAGGATAAGTTCCTCGCTTATCACACGATCTCCTATAATGGCTGAATAGGTGTATAGGGGTGATGTGCCCAGGTCTCCAAAAACGATTCCCATTGCCAGCAATACGCCGGCGGCACTTACTTTTCTGATATCCATTCCACTCATATGAAAATGATCCTCCCGGCCTGCAATTTAGGTTTTTAACTGAAGAAGATATCCGGAGATAAAAATTATTGACAGATCTGATAAGATAATTTCAACATCCGGTTATTAAAATTCCGCATTAATTAAACAATTTCTTCCCCTATTCCTTTTGAATATATGGAAAACCCATACTTTTGTTTTCCATTTGAAACCGGTTTATCAATTTCAAAATATTTTACACTGCTTCCCGTTATTTAGCCAATGCCTGAATTAAAAAACCTATTGCCAGTTCATCCGCAAAAACATTCCTTATTAAAAAAATACGGATATAACATGCTGGCAATATCTGGAATGTTATTTTTTTTATTCAATCTCCAGGTACAGGTAAGGGCAGATGATACCCCTATCATGCAGGAAGTTATCAATGATCCCAATATCAGAACCGTGCAGCTCAGCCGGGCCGGTTCAGGACAATCCAATACTTATCCCATCATTCAGTTAGGATCCAGGGATGCCGTGAGCCTGTCTTGGGATGTGGTTGGTAGCGGACCTTCTATCAACTATCAGTATACCATTGTTCACTGCGATTACGACTGGCATAAAAGCCAGATGCTGCAAAGCGATTATATCCGCGGATTGTATTCTGACCTGGTGAGCCTGGTTGGATTTTCGTCGGCGACTTATGCTAAATACGCCCATTATGCAGTCAACCTTCCCAATGAAAATATTAGGCCAAGAATTTCTGGAAATTATGCTATCATAATTTACCTGGATGACCCTGACAAACCCGTATTGGTAAGACGGTTCTATGTATATGAAAAACAGGTAAATATCGGGGGAACTGCTGTGAGGGCTACCGACCCTCAATACAGAGATGGAAAGCATGAAATCAACTTTACGATTACGACCAATAATCTCACCCTTCTTGATCCATTAAACGATATCAAAACGGTTATAAAACAAAATTGGCGATGGGATAACGAAATATCGAACCTGAAGCCGACTTATGTAAATAACAACAGCCTGATATATGATTACCAGGAAGGCAATCTTTTTGACGCCGGAAATGAATTCAGAATGTTTGATGACCGGGATTTGCGATACAGGGGAATTGGCGTCCGCAGCCTGGCTTATGATTCGGTCTGGCATGTATATCTGTACCCGGATGAAGACCGGTCTTATTCTGTTTATACAACGGTTGTGGATCAGGACGGCAATTATGTCATTGTAGACCAGTCTAATGCTGACGCCAGTCTTACAGCCGATTATACAAAAGTTCATTTCAAATTAGCGCCGGCCTATACCGATGACGGCACGGGCAGCGAAATTTATGTTTTCGGAGCGCTGACAGACTGGAAGATAGAAAAAAGATTCAAAATGGAATATAGTTCACGATTCGGATATGAATGCGATGTGCTTCTGAAGCAGGGCGTATATGATTACGAATATGTGAAAGTAAAAGACGGCAAGCTGGATCCGACAGATTTTGAAGGGAATCATTGGGAAACAGAAAACAACTATACTGTTTTTGTCTATTACCGCCCCCCAAGCGCTCTGGGAGATCTGATTGTTGGTGTTTTGCACCTGAATACAGGCATGGGCAAATAAGAAACTATTTGGAAATGAGACAATAAGACAATGTGTTGTTTGAATAGCAGCCGACGCATGAAACTACTCATCTGACAGGCCTAACCACTGATTGCTAACGACTTACCCCTAAGAGATCTTCTTCCCTGCTTTCTCCGATCTGCTGGCGCCACATGGCATAGTACAATCCCTTGGCTTCCACCAGTTCTTCATGCCTGCCCGATTCTATGATCCGCCCTTTTTCAAGTACAAATATTTTATCGGCATGCAATATGGTGGAAAGCCGGTGTGCAATTAATATGGTGATCTGTTCTTCGCGCGCAGAAATTTCGCGGATGGTTTTTGTAATTTCTTCTTCAGTAAGCGAATCGAGAGATGAGGTTGCCTCATCAAAAACCAGGAGGTCCGGGTTTCGGAGCAATGATCTTGCAATGGAAAGCCGTTGTTTTTCGCCTCCTGAAACTTTTACCCCTCCCTCTCCAATAATTGTATCCAGACCTTTATCGGCACGTGCCAGGAGGTTTTCGCATTCTGCCTTTAGCAGCACATCATAGCATTCACTTTCTGTGGCTTTCGGATTCACAAATAACAGATTTTCGCGAATGGATCCTGAAAACAACTGCGTATCCTGTGTTACAAAACCGATACGTTCTCTAAGATCATCCAGATCAATATTTTTACCGGAAACCCCATTGTATAATATCTGGCCCTCCATAGGTTGATACAAGCCGACAAGCAGTTTTACCAGGGTGGTTTTACCTGCGCCTGATGGTCCCACAAATGCAAAAGTATTGCCTATTTCAGCCTTAAAATTTATATGGTTGAGCGCCGGTTTTTCACTGGAAAGATGTTTAAAACTAACATCCTGAAATTCTAGACTTTCAATCTGCGGCACGGGAGTGGGATTTTCCGGTTTTTCTTCGGCAGGGGTATTCATGATATTGGCGAAATTGCTCAATGAGATCTGGGCTTCCCTGTATACTTGTATCACGGTGCCCAATTCCTGCAAAGGGCCGAAAATAAAAAAGGAATAAACCATTAATGCCAGATAATCTCCGATGGTTAAACTATTCCTGAATATCAGGTACATCATAAGGGCCACTATCGAACTGCGGATCAGGTTGATGGTAGTACCCTGGATAAACGACAAAGACCGGATAAACTTTACTTTCTTTAATTCAAGTTTCAGAATTTTATCTGTCGTCATATTGAGGCGTTCTTCCTCCTGCCTGCTGAGCCCCAGGCTCTTGATAAGCTCAATATTCCGGAGTGACTCAGTGGTTGCACCGGCCAGCGATGCCGTTTCACCTACGATAACGCGTTGTACTTTTTTTATTTTCCGGCTCAGTACCGAACTCAGGATACCAATAACAGGTATGGCACCCAGATAGGTAACCGCTACCATCCAGTTTACCCTGAATGCAAAGACTGTAACAAAGGCAAAGCCTATTAACGATGTAAATAATATATTTACTACCGCCGTTATCAGCCGCTCACTGTCTGACCTTACCTGCTGTAATATATTAAGGGTATGGCCGCTGCGCTGGTCTTCAAATACCTGATAAGGAAGGCTGAGGGAATGCTTTAATCCATCCTGGTAAATTTTAGCCCCGTTTTTTTGAATAATTACATTCAAAAAATAATCCTGAAAGTTTTTTGCAATACGTGAAACCATGGCAAAACCCATCCCGAGGAGGATAAGACCAATAACGCCATTCACAAAAACTTTTTCAGTTAAACTTGCCCTTGGGGTGATATAATTATCTATAATCCGCCTCATGATCAACGGATCAAGCAAAGAGAAAGTCTGGTTAATCGCAGCAAGACCCAGTGCCAGAAGACACATAGGCCAGTATTTTTTTAAATAACCTAAAAGAATGTTCATAATATGTGTTTAAACAAGCAATTACGGGGGAAAATGATTCTCAAACAATCACATTTGCTGCAAATCTATCATTTTCAGCCATTAAATGAGGAATAAATTCCGGATTCCTGTATTCGAAAGGAGACTGAACAAGCAGATTTTAAATTCAGTTCGATATCTGAAAAATAATAAAATCCGGCTCAAAGTATTGGAAAATTTGTTATTTTATCGTATTTTTATATCTTTGTTTGGGTATATGTTCACTCAAATCCATACGATCAGGCGCAACCTGATATTTTTTTGCATATTGCTCAGTTTTGCTGCGCAGGCACAATTGAAGGCAAATTTCACTTTGTCCTCACTTACAGGCTGTACATATCTTCAGGAATCTTACACAAATACTACTTCGGGCGCGTCTTCTTCAGCCACTTTTCTTTGGAGGCTTGGCAACGGGAACCAGGCGACAACAAAGGATGCCGGTGCCATCTATGTAAATCCAAAAACATATTTTATAACTTTAATAGTCACCGATGGCAGTAAAGTTGACTCCATAACAAAAAGCATTATTATATTTAATGGCCCGACTGCTGATTTTGGGATTCCTAAAACTGCCGGCTGTTCGCCATTAAGTATTTCAGTAAATGACAATAGTTCACCGGGATCAGCTCCCATTTCAAAATATCTCTGGGATTTCGGAGACGGAAGCACATCTGCGAGCCAAAGCCCGCAACCACATTCATACTCAGGTCTCGGCACCTACAAAGTTTCGCTTTTTCTTACCGATACCAATGGCTGCACAGGATCATATCATTTTGCATCTCCAATAGTAGTAGGATCTCCTCCCGTCGTTAATTTCACGTCAAATTCAGGTGGCGGATGTGCCCCCACCATCAGTGTTAAATTCACTTCAAAAATATCTTCAAGTTTTGGAGGATATTCATATAACTGGAACTTTGGTGATGGGTCTAATGCGTCTACAAATGCCAATCCCACACATGACTATCTTGTTGACGGTAATTTTGAAGTAAAACTTACGGTAACAGATTCAACCGGATGCAGCGGTACGGCAGACAGACCCGGCTATATTTATATCGGCAATCCTGTTGCTGATTTTTTACCCAGTGTTACAAACGGCTGTGCCCCTCTGGTTGTAGATTTTACGGACGTGAGTGTAGGGGTTAATTCAGGTGCCAGTTTCAGCTGGGATTTTGGAGATGGTAATACATCTACAGCGCAGTTTCCTGTACATACCTATGCCATAGGAACGTATACAGTAAAAGAAACGGTTACAAACCCCACAGGATGTACCAATTCGGTTACCAAATCAAACCTGATTCATGTAACGAAAGCATATGTTGCATCTTTCTCAGCTGATACAGTTTTATGTCAATTGCCTTTTACTACCACATTTATAAATACCTCCGGCCCAAATACAAAGGTGATTTTCTGGGACTATGGTGACAGCAGTAAAAATGATACAGCCTCTACCCACAGATATCCTGACAAACCCCCAATGTCAAGTCCGGGTACGCCTCCTCCACCATTCAGCCCTTATTCGGTTACGATGGTAGTTATTGACAGCAACGAATGTGTAGAAACCCTTACAAAAAAGGATTATATATATGCAAAAGCTACCACAGCAGCTATTTTAGAAAATCCAGGCAGCGGATGTATTCCGTTAACCGTATCCCTTGCAAGCAATATTTCAACTATTGACCCTGTAAAAACATATTCCTGGAAATTCAGTAAAACAGTTGGCGATACGTCTAATGTTCAAAATCCGGGAAACCGTGTGTATAACGATACCGGGACTTTTGTCATAAGCTTTACGATAGTCACAAACCATGGATGCAAAGTGATAGCATTGGATTCTGTTCTTGCCGGCGACAAGCCTCCCGTCAGTTTTACCGGTGGTCCTGATTCGGGCTGTCTCAACAACATCCGCAACCTGAAATTCATAAGTACTTCCAATGATTCGCTTGGCCCAAAGGCCGTACGTGCCGAAAGCTATTCCTGGAGTTTTAGTGATGGAAGAACGGCCTACACGCCGGTAGTTACTTTTAATGGAAGAGCCTCTCCATATCTGGACGATAAACCCGGTACTTATAATGTTACACTGATAACTTCAAACCATGGCTGTAATGATACCCTGATCAAGAAAAAATTAATAAAAATAAAGGGCCCATGGTCAAATTTTGCTTATGCACAGAAAGATCCCTGTAACAAAAATGCGGTAACATTCAGTGACAAATCACTGGATGATACCCATGTGGAATATTTTTTTGGGGACAATGATACTTCTACAAAACGAAACCTGGTCCATATTTACAAGCAGGGTACCTTTAACCCATACATGATCGTAAAAAATGACACATCCGGCTGTACCGACACCTTTAAACTCAGTTCAGGCATTGTAATTCCTACACCGTGGACAGTTACTTTTAAAGACTCACTTGCCACGGGATGCATTCCTTTTACCGAAAAGTTTTTTATTACCACAAATGACTCCACATCCAATGAAATCTTTTTCGGAAATGGAGACAGTATGCATGTCAACACAGACCTGCGTCCACCATCAGACACCTTGAAAAAGGTAACATATACCTATCAGAAAAGGGGTGTGGATACCGTTAAATTCAGATCTGTAGATATTGCCACCCAATGTGTACAGAAAATTGTAATAAGCCCGCCGATAACAGTAGGAGGGCCTTTGCCGAAATTTATTGTAGATAAAACCAGTGGATGTGTCCCATTAAAGATCCGGATGATTGAAATTCCGAATGGTGATTCAGCCGTAACAACGAAGTATTATACGATGGGAGATGGCACCATACTGAAAGACAGCGCCGATACGATGTTTTATACATTTACAAAACCACCACCTAACCAAAATGCCGGATACACCAATTACCTCGTGGAAATAGATCCGGTGTGCACGAATTACGGCTACCAGATCGTCTATCCTTCACAACCTGTAGCCAATTTCATTATAGATTCGGGATACACATGTACAACTACAATGTATGTGGTTACGCCCACCGACAGTGGTTTGGGGCCGTTCAGTTATGTATGGAATTTTGGCGATGGCACACCCAAAACAAACGTCAGAAGTCCAAACCCACATCTATATGCAAAAAACGGCACTTATAAAGTGAGTCTGGAAATGACAGACATGAATGGATGCTCAGATACCATTTCAAAATTTATCAAAGTAAAAAAATCGTTCACCAAAGCAGATTTTTCAATAAATGCAGATACAAGCAATTGCCCGCCATTCAGTGCAATATTTACAGACAAATCCCGATTTGTATTTGGGGGTTATAGAGGATTTGAATGGGATTTTGGAGATGGTTCGCCACACGCCTTTATCGAAGCACCAAAGAAGGTATATTATTTACCCGGGAAATATACTGTAAGCCTGAAAGTAACAGATTCGCTGGGATGTCAGGACTCCATAACAAAGAAAAGTATAATCACCATTAAAGGAGCTGTCGGAACTTATAGTGAATCTCCCATGAGAGGATGCGTACCCCTTACAGTGAAATTTACAGCCGTATCAAAAAACGCAAGCAAATTTACATGGGATGCCGGCGATGGACATATAGATACAAATGCCGTATTTACATATACCTATACATCAGCCAGAAATTATATTCCTGTCCTTATCCTCAGCGATAGTTTTAAATGTGCCTATGCTTTGCCCACCAAGGATACCATCATTGTAGACTCGCTGCCAAAACCTGATTTTGTTTTTGACTCCATCTGTTCAGGCTATCCAACTTATTTTTATGATCGGTCAGTGGCACATGCCGGGTCAAACAGCGGTAGGATTGTTTCATGGGCCTGGAACTTTGGAGACAGCAGCACTTCTACAGCACAAAACCCCATACATGTTTATAAAAGGAACGGTGCATACAATCTCAGACTATCTGTTACAAACAGCCGCGGCTGTGTGGGAACTATGAGCAGACCCATAAAAATTGGAGGCATAATTGCAGGATTCAAAACGCCTGTATCCAGTTGCGTAGGTACACTCAATCAATTTACTGACACAACAAAAAGTGATACGACCGTAAAATCTAGAACATGGTATTTTGGCGACGGGGATTCTTCGTTTCAGACCAATCCTTTGCATATGTATACCAAAAAAGGAGTGTATACCGTTTCGCTATACGTTGAAAATATTAAGGCATGCAGGGATTCGCTGATCCGCAAGGCTGCGGTAATTATAGGCGATACCATTCCGCCACCACCACCTGTTTTATATAGAGTTACGGTGGTAAATGATACCAGTGTTGAACTTGATTTTTCCAGATTTACGGATGTGGACTTCCATAGCTACATCATCTATATGGAAGATATCAATGGCAATTTTGTCCCAATCGACAGTATATTAAATATCAATGACACCATTGTAACCATTGGCAAACTTAATACGCTGCGGAATGTATATTGCTTTAATGTGCAGTCGCGCAATATTTGTGGCCATTATTCATCCCATTCTTCTGCACATTGCACCATGAATGTAACGGCAAAGCCGGGTACAGACCAGGCGCTGGTATCGTGGACCCCATATGTAGGATGGAATGTATTGAAATACCAGGTTTTCCGCAAAAGTTATTATTCAAATTCTTATATCCCGCTCCAATATGTAGCGCCAGATTCCCTTCAGTATATCGACTCCAATGTGTTGTGCTACAAACCTGTAACCTATAAAATAAAAGCATTTGAAAACGGAGGCTACAATCAGGTTTCCTGGAGTGATACCAGCACCACACTTCCTGTTCATGTACCGATGCTACCCGATCCGCAACTGATACATGCTACAGTGCCAGACAACCGGAATGTTCTTATTGAATGGAACAATATTCCTTCCTTAAAAATAAGGAAATGGATCCTCGAAAAATCTTATGATGGTCTGCTATACAATATCCTGGATACACCGTTCAACAGCACAATATTTTCCTATACGGATCCCAAAACAGATGTACATAACAATTCTTACTATTACAGGCTCAGCCTGATGGATAGTTGCGGTGATATAAGTTCCAGCGGTAATATTGCCAAGACTATTTTGCTGAAAGTGGATACAAGCCAGAATGTAAGACCGATATTGACATGGACGGCGTACAGATCATGGCCGGAAGGGGTGAAGTATTATGAAATTGAATTTGAAAATGCAAATGGCAAATTTGACACTATTGGCAGAACACAAACCGGCAGTGATACAAGCTTTACAGATAATGTTACCGACCTTAATTCGTTGCCGCAATATTGCTACCGGGTAACGGCACACCGAAATGGACCGGCGGGCAACCCAGACCAGAACATCGCCATTACCAGCATTTCAAATAATGCATGTGTCAATGCAAAAACCAGGGTCTTTATTCCGGATGCATTTACGCCGAATAAAGATGGCTTAAACGACTCATTTAATATCAAAGGATTGTTTATCAATGAATTTCATATAAGAATATACGACAGATGGGGCAGCCTGGTATTTGAATCCCACAATATTAAAAATTCGTGGGACGGATCCTATAAAGGTGGCAAACCGGTAAATGATGTCTTTGAATATCTGGTAGAAATAAAGGGAGTTGATAATAAGCTTTATTTTCTGAACGGGAACGTTACTGTATTGCCCTGATATTTTACAAATGAATTTTAAAATCCGGCAATAATTTGTCAGGACAAGAAATTGCGCATGTTTTTTGCAGACTGCCATGTGGCAATAAAAAATAACTATATTCGATTGCAGATAATTTAAGTTCTATTTCAATATTTTAATATCAAAAATGACCATTTCAGCAACAGCTTCAGAAAAAAAATCAATCAAAGACACCCTGAATAAATATCCCTTCACTACTGTACCCGGCGACCCGCTGGGTGTGCGCTGCTATACCCTCAGGAATGGACTCACTGTTTTTCTGAGTATAAACAAAGCGGAACCCCGTATCCAGGCATTTGTAGCCGTGAAAGCCGGCAGCAAAAACGACCCTTCCGATCATACAGGACTTGCACATTACCTTGAGCATATGATGTTTAAAGGCACTGACAGGTATGGAACCAAAGACTTTGCAACAGAAAAAATTTACCTGGATCAGATAGATCAGTTGTATGAAGACTATAACCATACGACAGATGATGCCCGGAGAATGGAAATCTACAAAAAGATTGATGAAGTATCGGGCATTGCAGCGAGGTACGCCATTCCGAATGAGTATGACAAAATGGCTACTGCCCTTGGCGCTACCGGCACTAATGCCTTTACATCCGTAGAAGAAACAGTTTATATTAACAATATCCCTGCAAATGAACTTGAAAACTGGCTGAAACTGGAAGGAGAACGGTTCAGAAGCCCGGTATTCAGGCTTTTTCATACAGAGCTGGAGGCAGTATATGAAGAAAAGAACAGAGGCCTGGACAATGATGATGTTAAAATTCATGAGGCATTGCTTTCCGGTTTGTTCCGAAACCATCCTTATGGGACACAAACAACCATTGGCACGATAGAGCATCTTAAAAATCCATCGCTCAAAAGCATCAAGGACTACTATAATACCTATTATGTGCCAAATAATATGGCCATGATTCTGGCGGGTGACCTTGATCCCGATGAGGCGATTGTGCTCGTAGATACTTATTTTTCAGAACTCCAGGCCCGGCCCGTTCCGGTTTTTAGTTTTCTGCCTGAAACAGAAAAATCAGAACCCACAATCAAAACAGTAGTTGGCCCCAAAGCTGAGGAGGTGGAAATCGCCTTTCGGTTTCCGGGAGCCGGAACCAAAGAAGCATTGTTGCTGAAGATCACCAATGCATTGCTATACAATGATAAAGCCGGACTTATTGATATCAATCTGCTAAAGAGCCAGAAAGTACTGGAAGCCTATGCAGATTACGGGTCTAACAAAGACTATAGTTACCAGATATTTCAGGGAACACCGGTTGCAGGGCAGAAACTTGAGGAAGTGGAAGCGTTGCTTTTGGAGCAGATCGAAAAAATTAAATCGGGCCAATTTGAATCAAGCCTGATTACCGCGATCATAAATAACCTGCGCATTGAAGAAATGCAGAAACAGGAGAACAATACCTCGCGTGCCTTCAGTATTATGGATGCCTTTGTAACCGGAAGAAACTGGGCAGATGTGGTAGCCGAAACAGCAGAACTTAAAAAAATAACCAGAGAAGATATTATTGCTTTTGCAAATACCTGGTATAAAAAAGATTATACAGTAGTATACAAACGTATTGGAGAAGATAAAAATATCGTAAAAGTACCCAAGCCACCCATTACGCAGGTAGTATTGAACAGGAATGATATTTCTGATTTTGCCAATACTATATTGCATGCGCCTGCAGAACCGTTAAAACCAGTTTTTCTGGATTATAAAAACCTGGTTTCCATCACAAGCATTAACCATGGTGTACCATTATGGTATCTGAAAAACACAGAAAATGAACGCTTTACCATGTATTATTTTCTTGACATGGGTAAAGATAATGATACCATACTCCCGATTGCAGCAAATTATCTGCAGTTTTTAGGAGCAGGAAGCAAAACAGCCGAAGATATCAGCAGTGAATTTTACAAACTGGCAGCAAATTTCGGGGTATCTGCCGCCAACGACAGAACCTATATTTATCTTACAGGTTTGCAGGAAAATTTTGATGCCTCCATCGCGTTATTTGAAGAACTCCTTCATAATGCCATTCCTGATAAAGATGCCCTTGATGCGCTTGTGGAAAACACGATCCAGGACCGTGAAAATCAAAAGAAAAATAAGGATATTATCCTCATGCGGGGCATGGTGGCCTATGCAAAATACGGGGCCCGCAATCCGTTTAACAATAACCTGAGCAATGAAGCCCTCAGAAAATTGAAACCGGAAGTACTTACAGATTACATCAGAAATCTTTGCAGCTACCGGCATAAAATATATTATTACGGCCCTGCCGACCAAAAAGAACTTATTGAAATACTGAATAGCCGGCACAAAACACCTGCTGAACTAAAAGACTATCCTGAAGCTGTCCGATTTGAAGGCCGGGATGTAGCAGAAAACAAAATTTATTTTACTGATTTTGATATGGTTCAGGCCAATATATACTGGGTAGCCAAAGCCGGGAAATACAATGTAGATGAACTGGCTGTGGCAGCCCTTTTTAATGAATATTTTGGTGGCAGCATGGGGTCTATCGTATTCCAGACTTTGAGAGAATCCAAAGCACTGGCCTACAGCACTTATTCAAGATTTGAAACGCCAAACCGCAGGAATGACCCGTTTTTTACAACTGCATTTATAGGTACGCAGGCTGATAAATTGACCGAAGCCATCGATGGTATGAATGATCTGTTGCACCATTTGCCGGCCACAGATGTTTTGCTCGAAAATGCAAGAAAAGGGTTGATCGGGCAGATAGAAGCCCAACGAATCATTCGCAATGATATCCTCATGAATTATGACCAGACCCTAAGGATGGGCAATGATCATGATATAAGACAGGATGTATATAACAACCTGGGGAAACTGGAAATGAAAGATCTGGAGCTTTTTCATAAAGAAAATTATGCTTCACCAAAATACACATTGTGTGTTCTTGGCTCTAAAGAGAAGATCAATATGAATGACCTGGCCAGGTACGGAAAAATTGAAGAATTAAACCTGGAACAGATCTTTGGATACTAATCTTGATAGCCGGACTCCGGTAGATTACCTTATTGTTGGTCAGGGACTTGCGGGAACCATGATGGCATATCATCTGCTGAAGGCCGGCAAGCGCATTCTGGTCATAGATAACGGTCTCAATTCATCATCAATGGTAGCAGCCGGATTGTTCAATCCGGTAACCGGCCGGCGATTTGTAAAATCATGGCTTATAGACGATCTGCTGCCTTGTGCTGAATCCGTTTATAAAGACCTTGAAGCAATGCTTGGGCAGAAATTGTTATACCAACTGCCGATTATAAAATATCTTTCCGGTGAAGAAGAAATGGTGGTATATGAAAAATCAATTCAAAGCGACGAACAAAAATACATTGCCGGTTTTACAGCATCCAAATCAGAAAACAAGTATGCCTCCTGTGAAATAAAGGGCGGTGGATTTATTGATTGTTCTCTCCTCATAAACGATTTCAGAAAATACCTGACTGAACAGAACATGTTCCTGGAAACAAGTTTCTCTTATTCTGACCTGAAAATTAATGCTCAGCAGATCGTATGGGAAAACTTCCAGGCTGGGCACGTAATATTTTGCGAAGGCTATATGGCAACTGAAAATCCATATTTTCCGGGCCTGCCGTTTAAACTGGCTAAAGGCGAAATTCTTACGGTGAGAATACCGGCATTGCATGCTGATAAAATACTTATGGCCGGAGGGTATCTGGTTCCGGTTGGCAATGATATATATAAAATAGGGTCAACCTATGAATGGGAAGACCTCACAACCCAACCCACGGAAAAAGGGCGCGAAGAGCTGATCGGTAAATTAAAAAAAATAACAGATCTCCCCTACGAAATTCTCAATCATGAGGCAGGCATTCGCCCGGCCGTAAAGCAAAGAAGACCCTTGCTTGGGAAAAGCACTATAGATGACAGGATATTTATAATGAATGGGTTAGGTACCAAAGGCGTCATTCTTGCCCCCTATTTTGCTGCACATCTTACCCACTGTATTTTGAGCGGCACAGCCCTGGAAAAACTGGTAGATATCAGTCTCCTGTAAGCTTCCGAATGCATCAGTAAAGAAGATCAGTTTGCAAAAGCTTGATAAAATTTCCTAATATTACCGCTTTGAAATCCAAAGCACAGGATGAAGGAACGAATAAACAGATTTTTAAATGTAAGACAGGGAGAATCCATGTATGTGGCATACCTGCTATTGCATTATTTCTTCCAGGGTATCGGCATTTCCGTCCTTTTTATTGTCGCCAATGCCTTATTCCTTTCGCAGTTTGAAATAGATACCCTGCCGCTGGTATTTATATGCTCTGCCGTTGTTATAGCATTATTGGGCAAAATTAACGATACCCTCAGCCACCGCTGGCCAGTACCAAAAATGCTTATGGCCATCGTGATCTTCGTGGCCATCACTATTTTTTTATTTTTCATCGGGGCATTAACCTATAAAGTGTTCTGGATTCCCTTCGCGCTCTATATCTGGTACCAGGTTGTTAATCTTCAGATTGACACAGAATTCTGGAGCCTTTCCAGTTATATTTTTGATGTAAGACAAGCCAAAAGATTGTATGGGCTTATAAGCGTAGGAGATGTGCCCGCCAAATTGCTTGGATCCCTAATGGTATTCCTGCTGGCGCCATATCTGGGTGAAGGATCAAACCTGCTCATTATTTCCACCGCAGCTTTTCTTGCAGGCGCATTGATTCTTAAGCGTTTATTTACTAAATTAAAACCTTCTCATTTTGCACACCATTCGGCCGAGCACGGGCATTCCAAACCCGCCGGATTAAGTTTTCTATCCCGCTTTTTTCAGTCAGAACTGGTAATGGCCCTTGCCTTCCTGTATCTCACCGGTGCCGTCGTTATTACATTTATTGAATTTTCATTTTTATCGGGTGTAGAACATAAGTTTCATACGCTGAAAGAACTCGACGAATTCTTTGCCGTTGTTTTTGCTATTGGAAATGGCATAATTATTATTTGCAAATTGCTTTTCTCAGGCAAGGCTATAGAACGTCTCGGTGTAAAAAGAAGCCTGCTTTCGCTGCCGCTTTTTCTTATTCTGATGTGTATCAGCATGGTTATTATTGGCAGGATATACCATGGGGAATACATCCTCATGTGGTTTTTTACCATCATGATCGTGTTTTCAGAAATTTTTAAAGCGGTACTTTACGAGCCGCTTTTTCTGGCGCTATTTCAGCCATTGCCAGCGGAAGGCAGACATAAAGCCCATAGCATCATCAGCGGAATCATTGACCCCATGGGGTTAGGGCTCAGCGGCTTATCATTATATATCGGTATCCTGATTTACCATAATGTAAACCTTTATAAGATCAATTACTTATTGATTGCCCTGATCCTGATCTGGATCGTGCTCATTTTCTTCGCAGCCCGTAAATATATGGATGCCCTTAAAACAGCTATCAACAAGCGCATGATTGACAGCGGGGAACTTAACCTGGGTGATGAAAATTCGGTAAAGGTTTTAAAAGCCAGGCTGCAAAGTGAACGTCCGGATGAAGTGATCTATGCCAGTGAGATCTTATCAAAAACGCATGTGCCGGTTTTCGAATCCGCCATACCGCAGCTCCTCACCCACCCCGTAATGGAAGTAAGGCTTTATACCCTTAATACCATGTATTCCTTAAAATTAAAGACGGATAGTACGCTCTTAACCAACCTGATAAACAACGATCAATCGGGAGAAGTTTGTGAAGCCGCGGTAAAATTATATTGCAGCCAGTATGAAGATATCGTTGACCAGATTGCCCAGGTTCTGGACAATCCTGATCCTACAATCCGTGCAGCCGCTGTGAAAGGATTTCTGAAAAGCGGAGACCTGGAGCCTATGATCATCGGGGGCCAGCAATTACTTCATATGCTGGAATCAAAAACAGCAGAAGACCTGATCATTGCTATTGATATAATCGGTGAACTCGGATTCCGGAATTATTACAAGCCCGTACTTGAGTTGATCCATCATGAAAATATTGATGTTCAAAAAGCTGCCATAAATGCCTGTGGCCATATCGGTAACCCGAAACTTATAGAACCGATGCTGCCCTATCTTGGCAATAAACTTCTCAAAAAAGCAACGCTTGAATCCTTGAGCCAGATCGGGTACCCGGTATTTGAACATATTAAAAAACCAGATTTCCGAATAAATTATGAAACAGAAGCCATTAAAATCTGTTCGCGTATCGGCGGCCCGGAAGCACTGGAAATCTTATTCGCTGATTATTTTGAAAATGCACATGCAGAAACACTCGATGAGGTTTTGAAAGCTATTGACCGCAACAGATCGGACCTTAAAAAATATAACCTCCTTATTTCAAGGAAGCTGGATAAAGAATTGCAGTTTTCATTTCATTGTCTCCAGATGATTGCGCCAGATGAAACCGGAGATGAAAATACACTTCTTACCGCGGCACTCGGACACGAATTAGAGAATTCTAAAATACGCCTGTTTTATTTTTTATCGTTTTTATACGACAGGAATATAATAGAAAAAGCAAAAACAGCCTATAATTCACCAAACAAAGAAAACCGGGCCAATGCCATGGAATACCTTGAAAATGCTATCGACAGAGAACTGAAAATGAAACTGTTCCCGATGCTGGAAGATATTCCTGTTGATCAGAAAATCGAGCTCCTTTCTAAAATATTTGAACCGGATGCCCATCATAGCGGACAATGGATTTTTAACAGCATTCTGCGTGAAAAAAACAATCCATTTCTTCTATGGACCAAGGCTGTAACTTTATACAAACCGGATATTTTTTTTGAAAAGAAAATTACCGACCATTATCTCAATTCGGAAAACAAGCTGCTTGCGGAATGTGCTGCATTTGCAGCCAATAAAACAACAGGTACCATTCATAAAAACCAAAATTCAGGAGATATGAAAGAAGAAAAACATCATGGGCATGAAAACCATTCTGAAAAAGAATCCATGCTTGAAATTGAAAAGATCCTGATACTAAAAAGCGCTAATATGTTTGCCGCTACACCTGAAAATATCCTGGTGGGCATAGCTGGCATTGCCAGAGAAGAACGCAAACGCAAAGGCGAAAATATTTTTGTAAAGGATGATCTTGGCAATTGCCTATACATCATCTGCGAAGGAGATATTTCTATTCATATAGATGGCAAAGAATTATCGGTCCTCCACAGCAGGGATCTTTTCGGAGAATTGGCCCTGCTGGACCCGGAACCACGTTCGGCCTCTGCTACGGCATTGAATGACTGTCTTTTGTTGCGTATAGACCAGGCTGCCTTCAATGAACTTATCGAAGAAAGGCCTGAAGTGGCTCAGGGAATATTAACCATATTATCCCGCCGCATCAGAAGCCAGAATGCGCTTATCGGCGAACTGCAGGCCGGGAAGTAATAAAAATGAAATTTTATACGGTATAAAATTTGCTCAGAATATTGCAAAATCAATCTCCAACATTATACCTACCAGGATAATTCAATTAAAATAAAACACAAATCAGCCCGTTAATATCATTTAATTAAGAATGAAACTAAATATATACAGGACATTTTCTATTACAGCTATTTTATTTGTGATTCTGGTTTTCTCATGGAAACCGGCACAGGCACAATCAGGCAATTTTATCCAGTTCTGGGGTGGGCCGCAATACGTGGGTATAGAAAACTTCAGCGATTACAGTGCCACCAATCTCAGCGGGCAGCAAAACATTGTACCTACCTACAAAGTGGGTGCAGGCATAGATTATATTCACAATTTCAATACTACCTATGGTCTTCAGACAGGATTGTATTATTCGGGCGTGGGGCAAAAATATAGCGGCACGGTAACCAATTTTTATAATCCTTTAGACAGTACTAAAATAAACTATACATCACATGTATATATGGATTATATCCGAGTGCCTTTCCTGCTACGTTTCAATTCTGAGATTGCCGAAAATTCAAGGATAAATGTAAGTATCTTTATGGGGTTTCAGTTGGGTTATCTAATGAATGTCAAGGTATCTACAACCCCCAATGCGCCTGATTCCTTTTTGAAAAATTATCCAAATTATAATTTTAAACAGCTTTATAATCCTATCGACTTCGGTCTTACGGCCGGTGCCGAATTTAATATCAAAATAAAGGACTGGGAATATGCCCATATAGGAGTTCGTTTCGACCGGAGCATCACCAATATAGAAAATCTGAATTATGTATTGCCTGACAACGCCCCTGTGGAATGGATGTACCCGGTGAGCACAAAAAAAGAAACCAGGCCATCACATGATGATGTGCTGGCAGGTTATTCAAGCCAGTATATAGCTCTGAATGTATTTGTAGGTATGTCGTTCAGGGTGAAACAGATTACGCCTCCAAAGCATGTCATCAGAGATGATGATAATAACAATCAATAGGTGTGAGAAGTGAAAAGGAAGAAGTGAAAGGCTTTTTTATGAAAGCACCAGATACATCTCACTTCTCACTACTTACTTCTCACTGTTCGTCCTTTCTCATTACCTTTGCCCAAACTCAATATTATATATGTATCGTACCCATACCTGCGGCGAACTCCGGTCAGTCAATATTAATCAAACAGTTACCCTTTCCGGCTGGGTACAATACAACCGTGATTTCGGCGGAATGACCTTCATTGACCTGCGTGACCGTTATGGTATTACACAGCTGGTATTCGGGATGGATATAGATAGTAAGCTGTGTGAAAAAGCCCGCAGCCTCGGTCGCGAATACGTGATTCAGGCTACCGGGAAAGTGAACCAGAGAAGCAATATAAACAAGAACATCCCAACAGGCGATATTGAAATAATCGTTACTGAGCTGAGGATTTTAAACGCATCCAAACTCCCTCCGTTTACAATTGAAGATGATACCGACGGCGGTGAAGAACTCAGGATGAAATACCGCTATCTGGACCTGAGAAGAAAGCCCCTCAGGGACAATTTGCTCCTGCGGCATAAACTGGGCCAGGAGGTAAGAAAATACCTTGCCGGACAGGGATTTCTTGAAATAGAAACACCTTTCCTGATAAAATCAACACCCGAAGGTGCCCGTGACTTTGTGGTACCAAGTCGTGTGCATGAAGGCAGTTTCTATGCCTTGCCACAAAGCCCGCAGACTTTTAAACAGATCCTGATGATGGCAGGGTATGACAAGTATTTCCAGATTGTGAAATGCTTCAGGGATGAGGATTTCAGGGCCGACCGTCAGCCGGAATTCACGCAGGTGGATTGTGAAATGTCATTCATTCATCAGCAGGATGTTCTGGATATTTTTACGGGTTTTGCAAAGCATATTTTTAAAGAAGTAAGAGATACTGACCTGGGCGAAATTCCCGTATTGACTTATGCCGATGCCATGAGCCGTTTCGGGAGCGACAAACCGGACATGCGTTTTGGCATGGAGATCAGATATATGGATTCACAGGTAGATGGAACAGATTTTGCACCTTTCAGAGAGGCCATGGATCAAAATGGATCTATTGCCGGAATCTGTATTAAGAAGGGAGCAGTTTTTACCCGGAAACAGATAGATGCCTATACAGAATTTGTGAAAGAACCCAACCGGGGTATGAAAGGCCTGATCTATATAAAATGGAATGAGGATGATACCATAGCATCTTCTGTAAATAAGTTTTTTACCGAAGAGCAGCTCAAAGAATGGTTCAAACTGTTTAATGGCAATAAAGGCGATATGATCTTTATCACAACAGGTGCAACCAAAAAAGTCCAGAAAGCCCTTGGCGATCTGAGACTTGAAATCGGAAATGCAATGGGATTGCGCGACAAAAACAAATTTGCCGCATTATGGGTGATTGATTTCCCCATGTTTGCCTTTGACGAAGAAAGCCAGACCTGGACATTCGAGCATCACCCATTTACATCACCAAAGACAGAACATCTGGATAAAATATTTACCCATCCGGGTGAAGTACTTGCCAATGCCTATGATTTTGTGATAAACGGCTGGGAATGCTGCAGTGGTTCTATTCGTATCCATGACAGCGAAATTCAGTCTAAAATATTTAAAGCTATCGGATTATCAGAAGAAGAAGCTCAGGAGAAATTCGGCTTTCTACTGGGAGCACTTGAATATGGCGCACCTCCCCACGGAGGTTGTGCCTTTGGCTTCGACAGGCTTTGTGCCATCATGGCCGGTACAGAATCTATCAGGGATGTGATTGCATTCCCCAAAAACAATTCAGGCAGGGATATTATGCTCGATGCGCCGGGACCCATATCGGAAGAACAATGGAAATACCTCCATTTGAAACCGCGTTCCTAATTAGTAATTGACATTAAATTGACCCGAGGTTATTCTTGACCCCTTTGAGGTTAATGCATTCGAAGGCACAGCATAAAAAAGGAATGTGCCTTTGATATTTTTTGGAGAACCTGTGGTTGTATTGGATGTGATTTTTATACTGCAGGAGATTTTTGGTGCAGTATTATAAGTAGAAAGAACATCTGGAACAAGATTTGTCCCGTTATCTTCATACAAGGCAGTATATGTCCCGGTGGAGGCAAGTGGATATGCCGTTTTAGCAGCCTTAATGCCGGCAGGTAAGCTTAACAGCATTTTGGTACCATTGGCATTCACTGCTGTAATGGTGAGCACATTGGTTGCAGATAAACTGGTGGTTACTTTTTGTGGGATCCATGATTTCTGGTTCACTTTGGCAGCAAATTGTGTGTTGGCAGAAGTATTTACAAATCCCAGATTAACAAAATTTCCATCCGTAATAGTTGCTCTGGTTTTAGCCCCTGCAGCACCTCCGATAAAATTAAATTCACCCGACATAACAAGGTTGGCAGTATCTATAGAATCAATATTAATGACGCCTCCGGTTGTTGCTGTATCATTAGATTTATACACAAGTGTGCTGTTAGTATCTGGAGCATAATAAGCTACCGATGGGGATAATTTTGATATCAGGTAATCACCTGATTTAGTACTTGCTACTACAAGTGTTATCGTCTGACCATTGTCTGATTCTCCTGTGATCAATATCTGGCCTGGTGTTCCCGGAGTTAATGAAATACTATAGGATGTGGCAGCCCAGGGCACCCCGTTTATTCTGGCATTCATCTGGGATACCGGCCCCGTTTGTGCCGTATCTGAAAAAATACCATCCAGATTGCCAAGATCTTCTTTCTGGCATCCCCAAAAAGAAGAAGCTATCAATGTAATAGCGAAGGAAATTATGATCAGATACCGCATCTTTATTCTTAACCTGATTTTTTACTGAAATGATTGATAAAAAGCAAATCTACAAACAAAGTTGAACAGTTACCATGCCCTTTGCGTTGTAAGTTAAATCTCCCGTCAAAATCATTATTTTCTTACCTTTGGAGTTCATCAATCTTAAATAGTTTAACAATGCTTATAAAAAATCTGATCAGATATTCCTTTTTCATTGCTGCCACTGTCTTTATATACGCCTGTGCCAAAACCAATAACAATGTCCCGGTCATAAACAGCCCGGTCCTGGTTTTGACACCAGCATCAGATTCAGGATATGCCGGCAGCCAGGTGGTTATTGACTATACTGTCTCAGCAGCCAATGGCATAAAACGAATTCAGATATTTGCGCAATATCTTGCAAATCCTAAAATAACGGCCAAAGATTCAACGCTTCCTTCCACAAAGCCGGTGATGGATCAGAATTACATATATACAATTCCCGATTCTGCCGTAAGGGGCCAGCAGTCTGTAATAACATTTATCATAACAGATGGCAATGGCAATGCTACCACAAAAACTGCTACGGTAACGGTGACAGGCAGCAGGCCTTCAATTTCTGTTTCGCCGGTGAGTGCAACAGCCCATGCGGGTGATAGTCTTTCTTTTAATGTGGTCATGAAATCGCTTGACAAATATATTCAAACCCTTGATATTGCACAGGTTATCAACAGCAGTACATCAACCAATCTGCCAAGTGTGCCTTTTGCCGGGAATCAAAAAAATGTGACAACTACCTATCGATACGGTGTGCCTGCAACAGCAAAAGTTGGCGATATCATTGTCCTCGAATTTACGGTGGTCAATTCAAGCGGGGTTACCAATATTACATCTGCAAAAATTACTGTTAATTAGGCGATCAACATTAGCTCCGGAATCTGGGAAACGGATCTGTCATTCGCCTGATTCCTAATTCACCACATCTCCCCTGAGCCTCCTGAACCGGTTGCGGGCTTCTACGGCATAGACACTGCCATGGTATGTCATGATCAGTTTTTCGTACAGATCCCTGGCTTTTACAGGATCATTCAGATATCGCTCTTCAAGCTCGGCAGCCTTAAACATGGCCACATCTCCCAGTACATCCTGGCCAAAATCGGTATATACTTTCTGATAATATCCCAGTGATTTATTATAGTCCCTTTTCTTGAATGCGATATCGCCTCGCATCATCAGTACATCATCATCAAGTGAATTACCGGGATATTTTGCATTGATAGAATCAAGCAATACTTCTGCTTTGTCGAACTGGTATTTATAGGCCAGAAAATCGGCTTCAGCAAATAGTTTCAATGGCTTTTCTGTCGAATCAAGCCCTGTGTTTTCTTCTATTTCCAGGGCCAGCTGCATGGCATCGTTGGCAATAAGTTCTGATGTAGAACTTTTGAGGATATCCAGATCGGCCTTCGCGTAAGCGAAATCTCCTGTATAGAAAAACAACTTGGCATTCCTGAATTTGGCCTCATGCCCCATAGGTTCGTCTTCATACATTTTTTCTACCTGAGAATAGTACAGCGAAGCATCCCAGGTTTGTCCGCTCAGCAGGCTGTAATCGCCCAGCGCCATTTTTGCTTTGGCCACCAGCATCTTTTCGATGCCTTCGTTTTTTATATAGTTTTTAAGTACTTCTATCGCTTTATCAGGTTGCCTGTTATACAAGGCATACATTTCTGCCAAACGCAAAACCACTTCACCGCTTTCGCGCCGCTGCGAACCATACAGGTCGAGGAATTTGTTGTATGCGCCAATAAGGCTTACCACATCCGAATCTGAATAACCGGCGCTCTGTGTAATTTTGGTATAACTGATATCAAGCAAACCCTGACGGGCAACAATATAATATGGTTCTTCCTGACCAAGGTCAATCACCGTCTGATAAATCTTTTGTGCCAGGTCGAAATCGCGGTACTGGATCACCATAGGTGCCAGGTTGATCAATAACTGCCCACCCATATGCAGCCTTTTGTCTATTGCTTTTTCCTGAATATAGGCCGAATTAAAATCTTTGCGCTGGATAAAAAGCCATATAAGCAAATTGGAATAAGACATGCTTTCCGGTTGTGCCTGGGCACGTTTGAGAACCATCCTTCGCAGAATATCATAAGCCAGATCGTTATTCACCGCATCCTGCATATAATTCTCCACGGCTTCCAGTTCAAAAGGATTTTTGTCGAGCACTGCCAGGTATTCTTCAAACATGTGCTGGTAGTCTTTGGTATCGTTATACAATGCACCCAGCTCCATGCCAAAAGCATCTTTATCCCGCATTAGTTTGCGGCCTTTTTCATAGGTCTTTATGGCATAATCTTTCTGGTCGCGGTGTTCAAAAGCTGCGGCTGTAAATTGAATTTCTCCCGGATCGGCCTTCAAACCACTTATGATTTTGTCATACATGGTCATCTTGTCTTTATCCATGCTGTCGAGCCCGAAAACATAGCCCAGGTCCACTTCGTATTTAAGCTCATCCACATTCCTGCGCTTTTTGGTAAGCTTTTTCAGCTCTTTCTCTGCTGTTTTATAGTCTTTCTGGGCCAGGAGGCAATTGAGGTAAGAATCATAGTACAAGGCATTATCTGGTGCATTGTCCAGAAGCTTTTTATATAGAACGGCTGCCTTGGCATACTCCCCTGTCTGATAATATTGTGCAGCCAGGGTTTCTTCAATATTCGACTGTGCCGAAACCCGATGCGGTATCAGTATGGCTATTGTAATACACAGAAAAAGTGAAAATATATATTTCATAAGGGGTTTACCTGTATTCAGGGATGTCCGTTTCAGACAAGCAACAAAAATACAGCCATATTTGGTTCAAGGTGTGATTTGAAATTTGAAACTTGAAATTTGGGAAATGCAAGAATGTTGGTAGTTGCGCCATTCCCCTCCTTTCTTTAATGGAAGGGTGCCCATCCGCGTGCCGCCGAAGCTTTAGCGGAGGAGCAAGGTCAGCTTGTCCTGAGAACTCGGGAGGGTGGTTCGGTAGATTACCATAAAACGTCCTTTTTGACCATTCTGGCCTCCCGAATAAGTCGGGACACGTGTTATCCCTGATATAACAGGAAATTAATTTTTCAATTTTCAACTTATTGATATTTAGACTTATACACGTAACTCATTGACAAATATCAGGCGATAACAAAGAAATATCAATCCAGAATGCCCAAAAAAGGCGGTTTATCTTTTTAATTTCTTTTCTGAATCAGCCCGTCTGTCGATCGGACAGGGATTTTCAGGATTATAGAATTAACAGGATTATTGCAATGTTCTCTCGTGCCAGCCAATTGCTTTCGCGAGCCTTTAGGTTCGTAATTCATAATTCATAATTCCCGCCCGAATGTACCCATTCGGTACGCCCGTCCGAACGGTGAAGCCGGGCGGGGGCGGGCGTAATTGTTTTTATAGTACATATATAGTGAACTGCCCAAGTGGGTGGGTAGATGATAAAAATATTTTTTAACTTGAATTTATTCAATAAATTATAAGCCAAAATATTTTTCAAAATGTTTTATTTTTTATCTTTCCCTCAGATGTTACCCCTTATAGGATTCTAAACTATCCATTGCCGCGGGGGACATGAGGAATACGCGAAATCAAGCACAATTCTTGTGCGTGTTTGCGTATAAGGAGAACATCAGAATCCACATTGATTTGTGGGTCAGCAACATGGTTCCGGGTGAGATTCTGATGGAAAGTTAATTCCCTTAACTACAAAAAGTGCCTTTACTCTTTTCGGAATCTTTTTTTCAGATGCGAAAGGAACATTGCGAAAAACAACAGGCCAATAATAAGGAAAATGATGGCGAGGAGCCCTATCAGACCTAAAAAGGCTAAAGTAATTGCATCGATATCCGCAACTAAAATAATGATCAGCAACAAAGCAATAGCAAAGGAAATAGCCGCCAGTTTAAATTTAATATTCGTTTGCACATTTGCGCTTTTCGAAAAACCGGCTGCGGCAGAATGCGGCCTGATCATTGATAAACCTACCCTGTTCATTTTCGCAACAGGAACATTGATGGCTGATCTACTGAAAATTTTGAATTTATGCTTTTGTGCAAGTACTTTATTCCCGGAAATATGATTTTCAGAAACCGGTTTCGTTATAGAATCATGGCTCCATGTCATTTGGGATGGCTGATGCTTGCAAATGGTTTTTTCTTTTACGGAAACAGGTGCTTCCTGTTTGGGTAACTGCTGCGCTGTAAATAGCTTTTGTACCTGAGTATGATGCGGTTTCTGAGCAATTTCGCATGAATTAAGAATTACCAGTAGTAGCAGGACAACTATATGGTGGGTTGATTTCATCTATCCGGATTTAACAATACAAAAATTAAAATGTGTATGTATCTCATTTCAAAATTAGGGTTAGATATTTTTATTCAGAAACTTTCAATCCTTTTTGTGTATCAAGCCTATAATAAAAAACAGCAGGCAAAGAAATAAGAAAAGGCCCCCGAGCAATATGGCTGTTCCTACCAGGGCGAGGGAACTATCACTGCCCACAAATAATAGCACAATCATGGCTAAAGTAAGTATCAGAAATACGGTGGCCAGTTTGGAAAAAATATTTGACTCCTTATTTGCATTTTTTGAATAACCCGCTGCCGGGAACCGGGGCTTTAATTTGGAATACCCGATCGTTTTAATTTTATGAACAGGTATAGCAGCAACGCTTTCAAGACTCTTTCTGACAGTTTTAATTTGCGTTATTGATTTTTCTTCAGGAACTGTAAGCAAAGAAACATTTTTCCTGATGCTGTCATGCCCCGAGATAGATGACATTGGATGATCAAATGATATCCGTATCGTTTTCTCAGCTACATAGTTAGAAACATGCTGCAATTGCTGCGCTGTTGTAAGTGTATTCACCTGATTTTGTGATGTCTTGTTTGCGATTTCACAGGAATTCAGAATGTCCGCCATTAAAAATAAGACAATATAGAAAAGACTTTTCATGGGTTGGTTTTTTGTGCTTTCATCCTTTGTTTAAGTTCCTGCCTGCAGATCCGGGAAATCAAAGTTGACAAATGATGGGGTGCTTTCGGGTATAAGACGAATTTATAAACATAAAGGTTGGGAATAAACCAGACCCGCAGGTTTTAATAACCTGCGGGAATCATTTTAGCAATAGAAGAGGAAATCGAATTTTATTGGTTCAGGCCAGCACCGGTTCGGGCAGGCGGATTTCCATTAATGTGGCTTCCAGGTTGGCCAGGTCTTCCTGCATTTTTTTCAGGTAATCGGCCGTTTCAATTTTCATAAGGGGAATGAGTTCTTTATAATATTGGATTCCCTCCTGCAGATTCTTGATAAAGTTGGTAAAGAAACTGATCTGCCTTGCCGACAATGCCTGGAAATGCTTTTTTATTTCTTTGGCGATGTAGTCAATATACAGTTTCAGTTCATTGAGGAACATATTGGGTCTGTAGGTATTATTGAGCAGGTTGATGCGGCCATAAATATGGTCTACCATTTGTTTCAGGGTAAACTTTCCTGAGAAAAATGCCAGGTTTGGACCGGGGCAAACTGCCGTATATTGTTTTAGCCGTGTTTTTAAATGCCCGTTGATATAGGCAGGTGCCGCAAGGTCTTCACAAAGACATTCTTTGGCAATAACCGTTTCGTATTGCAGACTATATTCTTCTTTAGGCAAATTACTGGCCTCCAGTGCTTTGAGTTTATGATGAATATATTGTTTGGAAGCGGTACATATAGGGTCTTTTGAAAATTCGGTGCTCGATACCAGGAATTTTTTCAGGCAGGGACTTCCGGGTTTGTTATGCGCAATACGGTCTTTGCGCTGCTGTTCACTGGCCGACATGCTGAAATTGTTGAAGGGTACCCCCAGCGGTGACGACTGGCTGAGGAACAACTGATCGGCAGTTGTATGCGAAAGGTTTTCAAGGGTTTCGGCATCCAGGTTTGTAGCTTCTGGTACCAGCAAAAACGGTGTACCCCAGCCGGTGCTGTTTACTTCATAATGATCCAGAAGGAAACGGTTTTCGTTAGCCGTACCAATGCCGCCCTGCACGGTAACCCTGACCTCAGGGATGAGGCCATGTACATTAATTCCTTTTTCTGCCCAGGCTTTTGCACATAAATCGCTCAGCTCCACAGATAATTGTTTGCGGTTGCATTTAAATTCCTGCAATATCGGCCCGAGAAGATATCCTTCTGTCGGGAAGGCATGGCCACCGCAATTGAGCCCTGACTCTATGCGGAATTCAGAAACAAAGATGCCTCGTTTGGCAAGGTATTGACCCTGAATACGGGCCGAACGGAAATCACTTACTTTCAGGATCACTCTTTTCTTCATCTCCCCGTCTTCATCAGGATAAAAGTCATCCAGTTTATCTAAAAAGCCATACAACCTGGGATTAAAACCTGCCGACAAAACGACCGACGAATTCAGTTTACTTTTGGCAAAACCACGCAGTGCTGCAACAGCTGCAGAATATTCCGGTGGCAGAATTTCTCCAGCTTTGGTATGGGCGGGAGGATCAATTTTCGACATGACATTGACATCGATACTACCCGGCTTTATGGCTTCGCGAATACTCTTTGAGAGCATCCGCTTTTCATTCTCGTTATTTGTTTCCTGATATTTCAGGTACAGCATTTTTATGGATGAACAATCATCCAGCATATCAAGATATTTGGTCAGGTCGCTGGGGCTATCCAGCGATTCATTTTTTAAAATATCAAACTGACGGTTTACCTCATCATTTACAAGATCAAGATAAGCAGTAATGCGCCGGGCACGAAAATCATCTTCAAACTGCCTGATGGGTTTGTATTCCAGGCCAAATTCGTTGCTGTAATATTTGCGCATATCTTCTATCAAAACATCGTCAATAATAGAAATAACGCTGGATATGCCATACCTGGCTACCTTCATCGGACTGTCAATAGTAAAAGCCAGCCCCATGACGGGTATATGAAATGAATGAATATTACTTCCCATAGTACAAAATTCCGCCAAAACTATTTGTTATTACATGATTAAAATCATGTTTCGCGAATAAATATGCCTCATACTAAAAGGAAATCAGGAATTAAAAAGAGAATCATTTACAGCAGCCCAGCATTCGCGACTACCTGAAATTGCAACGATCAGACTTCATATCCACATCACTAATTCTTATATAGCGACGCGTGAATCATGGGTTTATAAAAATGAGCGCTTTGTAATAACAATTCCTGAATGCAAATATGTAATTACGTTCATTCGGAGTTTCGTCACGAGATTGCGGCTTGCAGATTCCCGTCCCTCAAATCCTTGCCGCAATGACAAGCTTTTTGGACGATTGTCAGATATATCTTAATCAATCTGCTTAAACTGCTCGTAGGCATTTACAATACTCTTCACAAGCCTGTGGCGTATAACATCCTGCACGGTAAGTTCAATGATACTGATCCCAGGAATATTTTTCAGGATATGGATGGCATTCAAAAGCCCGGAGCTTCCTTGTTTGGGAAGGTCTATCTGGGTGAGGTCTCCTGTGATGATAAACTTGGCATTCGGCCCCATCCGGGTTAAAAACATTTTCAGCTGCGAGTGCGTAGCATTCTGTGCTTCATCAAGGATCACAACCGCATTGTTAAGCGTTCGTCCCCGCATAAAGGCCAGGGGTGCCACTTCAATGGTGCGCTGCTCAAAATACTGTTTCAGTTTTTCAGCAGGGATCATGTCGTCCAATGCATCATAAACCGGCCTCAGATAAGGGTCTATTTTTTCTTTGAGATCACCGGGAAGAAAACCCAGGTTTTCACCGGCTTCAACAGCCGGACGTGCAATAATAATGCGCTTTATTTCTTTGCGTTTTAATGCCCTTACGGCTATGGCTACAGATGTATAGGTCTTGCCTGTTCCGGCAGGGCCCACGGCAAATATCAGGTCATTCTGGTTGGCCGATTCTACCAGTGCGATCTGGTTGGGGGTTTTGGCCCGGATAACGGCACCGTCATTCCCGATCAATAAAAAACCGGCATCTTTTTGTTCCGTTTCTTCAGTCAAGGCCGGAGGCGGAATATCGCCCAGCAGATCCACCAGTTTCTCTTCCGTAATGGTATTGTACCTTGCCAGGTATTTCAGGATGCGTTCTATTTTATCACTCAGGCGTTCTATTTCCTCAGGATCACCCTTGATGATGATTTCACTGCCCCGGGCTATTATTTTCAACTTGGGGAATGCCTGCTGTAATAACTTGAAATTTTGATTGTTGATCCCGAGAAAACTTATCGGGTGTACATCGTCGAGATTAATCTTTGCTTCGCTCAAAATGGTTTATTTTACCCTTATAACGTAAAAATAAGATAATTTTGTTTCAATCCTTATGGCTTCACCTATTATTACACTCACTACAGACCTCGGCTACAAGGATTTCTATGTGCCCGCTGCAAAGGGTGTCATCTGGAAGGAAATGCCTGGAGCAAATATAGTGGATATAACCCATCAAATAAAACCTTTTAGACTGGATGAAGCATCTTTTATTCTGAGAGGCTGTTTTGAGGATTTCCCGCAAGGTACAGTGCACATTATAAGCATTGATGCCAGCCGCGGATCGAATACCGGCTTTATTGCAGCTAAAGCAAAAGGACATTTTTTTCTATGCCATAACAATGGTATTATTTCCCTGGTGGTGGATGAGGAGGACATAGAAGTAGTTGTAGAACTGCCTGCATCAACAGAAGACCTGATATTTCCGCTCAAAAAAATATTCGCCCCGGTGTCGGTAAAAATTGCAGAAACGGGTGACATCAGCAAACTCGGAAAAGCCATGCCTCACTATGAAAGGAAAGCCAATATGCGCCCGCTAATTGAAGAATCAATTATAAGAGGGACCGTTATTTATATCGACAATACCGGCAACGCGATCGTCAATATCGACAAGGCAAGTTTTAACAGGGTTTCCAGGGGTAGAAAATTCAGGATCAGCTACAACCGCAACGAGTTTTTCGAAAAAATACATACCCATTATAACGAAGTTCAGGATGGGGAAAGGATATGTCTTTTCGGCACGAACGGCTTATTGGAAATTGCCATAAACAAAGGCAGTTGTACAAGTCTGCTCGGCATCAAAACAGGACAGTTGATAATGGTGGAGTTTGAGTGATGCCTGACCCTATCAGAACCCAAAACCTGAGGTTTGAAGGGCTAAAAAAGAAAATCGTTGTGCGATGACCTTCAGGATAGTTTGTTCAGGTGTTATCCGGGGAGGCAATAAAGAATGATTGAATGATAGAATGATTGAATGACAGAATGATTGAATATCCTGCCCAATCCATAGAAATTTTCTACTTTTGAATCCATATCCATATCAGACATGAAAAATCCGGAAATACAAACAAAATCTTCCGCCAAAAACGGAGATTTTTTAGAGCAGATAGAAACCTTTTTAGAGAAAAACAGGAATGTATTTCTTTTGATTTCGATTGGCATTACATCATTGCTCTGTTATCTGTTGTTTGATGCCCGCATGAGTTTTCAAACGGATGATTCTGAATATGTGCTCATGGCCAAAAACTTCCTCACCGACGGGAGTTACCCATCCTATCATGGTACATTATACCCGCTCATGCTGGCGCTTCTCATGAAAATATTCGGGATGAAAGTGGTGATTTTCAAGTTTTTTTCTTGTATTTTTATGGTTGCCCAGATATTGTTTTTTTACACGGCATTCAAAGGCAAAGTACCTTATCTCGTTTTGTTTACTACCCTTATCTATCTTTCCATTAATTCTTATTTCCTGTATTTCAGCAGCCAGACATATACTGAAGCCTTTACCTTATGCCTGCAGGCATTGGCATTTATCTTTTTCTTCAATCATATCAGGCTTCTTGGAGAAGATCCATCATTAAAAAACTCATGGAAATCATGGCTGATGTTTGGTTTCTTTTTGCTGGTACTATCCATTACTAAAAATATTCTTATTGTATCTGTAGGATGCTTCGCGCTCTATTTTATGATCTATAAGGAATGGATGAATGCGGTTTTAACTGTATTAAGTTTCGTTATTTTCAAATTGCCATATGAATTGCTGACGCGCAGCGTACTGCATGCCCATACCACCAGCCAGCTCGATCAGGTGATGCTCAAAGATTTTTACAATCCTGCTGCCGGAAATGAAGATTTTCCATCCGGATATATTGAAAGAATGTTTGAGAATTTTAACATTTTTGTCTCGGTACAGGTTTATAAAGTATTGGGATTCAGATCAGACCACCCTACCATAAGTGCAGCTGATGACGCAAGCTGGTTGCTTACTCTGCTATTTGCAGCTGCCTTGATATTTATTTTTATCACATTGTTCCGTAAAAACAGGTACCTGATATTTGGATTGCTTTATGCCATTGGTGTCTGGTTTGCAAGTTTCACTTCACTGCAAACCATTTGGAGTGAGCAATGGCGTCTTATAATACCGTATGTTCCCTATGTTTTGATCGCATTGCTGGGGGCATTGTGGTACAGGGCTAAAGATGCAAAACAAACTGTTTTTAAACCTGTATTGATCATTGTTTCTGTGCTGTTTCTACTCATTCAGTTTCCACTTACATCCAAAAAAATATCTCAAAACAGTTCGGGTCTCAAGCATTATCTCAAAGGTGAAATGACTTATGGTGTTCCTGATACCTATGCTGACTTTGTTTCTATTTGTGATTCGATGCCATCCAAATTGCCGGCAAATGCTATTATAGCTACCGGTAAACCCGGTGAGGCATTTGTCTATTCGCATGGTTATAAATTTGAACGTGTACCTATGCCGGGCGCCGAGGAGAGTGCCGACAGTGTTTTGGCAAAGCTTAAAAAACAAGGCATTACTTATCTGTTTGCCGATGGATTTTCGAGGCAGGTAAATGCGGATATTAAGATTATTGAAAAAAAATATCCGCAAAAACTGGTTCCGGTACTGGAAGCCGGACCGCAGGACAGGCCGCTGGCTTTGATTGAAATCAAATATTAATGATGTTTTATGTCTGACCGGATATAAGGTTATATGAATTCAGATATCATAAGTCCTTATTTTCAGGAACAGACTGGCTGATTGGCAATTATGCCTATTTTTGCACAAAATGCTGTCATACCCTATATGGAATTTTCGAATCTGAGAAAAAATCTTAAAAAGGACTTCTCAAATTTTCCGGTAATAAAAGTGGCCATACTTGGCGACACACCCACACAATTGCTCCATCAGGCATTGCGGGGATATGGCTATGAAACAGGTTTTTCTTTTGACATTTATGATTCCGAATATGATCAGATTGAAAGGCAGATAATGGATACGTCTTCTGAACTGTATGCATTTCAGCCTGAATACGTTATCATATTTGAAGCCAATCAGAAACAGGCATCGCAATTTTATTCAAATGATGCGAATGCAAAACCGGTTTTTGCAGATGTAAAACTAGAACATTTTACGGATCTGGTAAACGTTTTAAATACGTATCTCAGCTGCAAAATCATCATTATGAATATCCCGGAAATTAATGATGGCGTATACGGTAACTATGCCAATAAAACCGATTTATCCTTTCTCTATCAGCTACGAAAATTAAACTTTGGGCTGATGGATTTGGCCAGGCATATTAAAAATTTATTTATTGCAGATGTAGCTGCACTGGTTGTAGAATATGGCTGGCAGAGCGCATTTTCAACGTCAACATATACCAATACAGGAATAGTTTTCGATATTGATTTCTGGCCATTGATCGCAAAAAACATCTCTGATATCATCCTTTCCATCCATGGTAAATTTAAAAAAGCCGTAATTCTCGACCTTGACAATACCCTCTGGGGTGGTATCATCGGAGACGATGGGATAGAAAATATCCAGATAGGCGAACTGGGTATCGGCCGTGCATATACAGAATTTCAAACATGGCTTAAACAATTGAAAGAAAGAGGAATCATTCTGGCCGTTTGCAGTAAAAACTTCGAACATATAGCTATGGAACCCTTTGAAAAACATCCTGATATGGTATTGCGACCCCACGATATTGCCGTATTTGTGGCAAACTGGGAAAACAAGGTTGATAATATTAAACATATCCAATCGGTACTGAATATTGGATTTGATTCGATTGTATATCTCGATGATAACCCGTTTGAAAGGAACATGGTTCGTGAAGCCATAGCAGAAATATCCATCCCTGAATTACCGGAAGACCCTTCAGAATATCTGAGCTTTCTGAGATCACTCAACCTCTTTGAAACGGCAGCCATCACTATAGAAGACAACGAAAGGACAAGGCAATACCAGGAGCAAGCAAAAAGAGCAACACTGCAAAAAGCATATGCCAGCGAAGCCGGATTTCTGGAAAGTCTTGATATGTTTTGTGAAATAAATTCGTTTGACAGATTTAACACACCCCGCGTTGCCCAGTTGTCACAGCGATCCAATCAGTTCAATCTGCGTACCATCAGGTATACTGAACAGGATATTGAACGCATATCAAAAGACAAAGATTATGCAACATTTACATTCAGCCTTGAAGATAAATTCGGTAATTATGGCCTGACCGGCGTGATCATACTTCAAAAAAAGAATGATACTGCATTCATAGATTCCTGGTTTATGAGTTGCAGGGTATTAAAAAGAGGTATGGAAGGCTTTATGCTCAATGCCATTGCAACGTATGCAAGATCAGCAGGACTTACATACATCACTGGCGAATATATACCCACATCTAAAAACGAACTGGTAAAAAATCATTATCAGGAACTGGGTTTTAGATGGGAAGATGGCCTGTGGATGCTTGATGTAGAAAAATATAAAGCAAAAAAAGTTTTTATAAATAATCAGGATTATGGAAATAAATGAAGTCATTTCTGAAATGACCAAAATATGGCAGAACATACTGGATGATGATGCCATAGAACTAAAATCAGAAACTACAGCAAAGGATGTGGAAGGCTGGGATTCGCTCACTAATATTCAGCTTATTGTGGCCGCAGAAAAGAAATATAAAATCAGGTTTTCCGCCTCTGAAATTATGAATTTTGCAAATGTGGGCGAGATGGCAGAGACCATAATCCGGAAATCTGCAAATGCTTAAACCCGAATACCGGGAATCAATTTATATCCTTTATTTCGTCCACTCAAGAGAAAAAGTTCCGGTAGCAATTATCTTGTCGGAACCCCGGCCATAAACTTCCACAAGGTATTTACCCTGACCGCGAATCAATACATCTTCCGGAAACCAGAACCATTCCGGTTTTACGGCATCGGTTATGGTTTGATCAAGATATCGGGAATCTTTTGGCCCCAGACGATATACTTTATAAGTCACAGAATCTGTACCCACCTTATGGGCAAGATTTACCAGCATTTTGAGATCGTTTTCGCCCTTGGGAAAATAAAATTTGCTGCTCTGGCCTACCATTTCGCCGCTGGGTTTAACATCCCGGGCAAAAGACACTTTCTGTGCTTTGGCAATATGGCAAAACAGTAATATCTGAAGTACGAAGGCAAAAGAAAATAAACTGTATTTCATAGCTATGTCTTTATAAGAGACAAATTTAGGAAATTATTCAAATCAGAGGATGAAATTCATTTCTGAGAATTGCCAGCGCCAGAAAGCCACAAATATTACTCACCTTTTTCATCCTTATGCTCAGATTCGTGGATTTTTTCAAACAGCTTGTCAATGCTTTCTACAAAATCCATCGTATCGTCATAAAAGAATTCTATTTCAGGAATTTTACGCACGCTGTCCTTGATTCTTGTAGCAAGTATCCTGCGCAGTTCTTTATTATGCAAACGAACCAGTTCCAATGCCTTTAACGGTTCTTTCTCATTGAGAAATGTAATATATATTTTGGCATATCCCAGATCAGGCGACACCTTCACCTGGGTTACATTTATAAATTTAAGACCTGTAAGGCTCTGTCCCTCCCTTAAAAAAATATCGCCAAGATCTTTCTGGATTTGACGTGCAAATTTGGCCTGTCTTTTCGTTTCCATGCTGCAAAGATACGGAATTTAGGCATAAGGGGTAAGGCCCGCCCCCGCCCGGCTTCACCGTTCGGACGGGCGTACCGAAAAGGTACGTCCGGGCGGGCGTAAGGGGTAAGGCCGGCTGGTGCAAGACGAATAAACTGGATTTAAATCAGTTGCCTTTTTCACTGAAGATGACATCAAGAAGGGTCTGGCCCACTGCTTTCAGAGTGTTTTTATCAATGATCTTCATATTATCTGCATGGGTATGCCAGTAATATCCAAAGCCTTTTGGGCGCGACTGATCATAATCCACAATATCTATGGTTGGGATGGATGCTATTGTATTTATGGGGAGATGATCGTCTGTTATGCCTGCTGCCGGTGCCATAATAAAGAAGTTGGATGTACCACTCAGCCTTGCCTGTTGCCATACTTTATCTACCACATTAGGCGCGTATTTCATCGAAAATTCTTCTTCAAGAAAACGGGCATTGGAGGCACCAACCATATCCAGCAAAATTCCATAATCAGCTATATATTTAGTTTTATCAAGGCTTTTGGCCCAGAATTGCGTACCCAGGGCATATGAATCGGCGCTCTGGCTTACACCGTAATCTTCTGCATCTTCCATTAATATGACCACACCTATGTCTGGTGATTTTAATTGAAGATCGCGGGCTATTTCAAGCATAACTGCAATACCGCTTCCGGCATCATTCGCTGCATCAATCGGTTTTTTCTTATCTACAGAATCCTCATCAGCCCATGGGCGGCTGTCCCAATGTGCACAAAGAAGGATTCTTTTGTGTTTTTCCGGATGAATAATGCCTATAATATTTTTGATGTGGAGAACGGTGCCGTCATAGGCCTTTACATCGCCAGTCTGAACGGTTACGTCTGGGGTATATCCCCTTAATTTAGCTTCAAGATATTTAGCACATGCTTCATGCGCCTTGGTATTGGGAACCCGAGGTCCAAAATCAACCTGCTGTTTTGTGTACACATAGGCAGAATCGGCATTAAACTTCGGCGCATATTTTTCTCCGGTTTGCACCTGGGAGTTCTGGTTTGGATTTCCCTGGTTTTCAGGCGTTTTTTCATTGTTATTGCAAGAGACAATAACGAAACCTGTGAAAGCAAAAATGTATGTGGTTATATTTTTCAAAATGTTCTGTTAATCAACAATTCTCAACAAACGCTATCAGATTTTCACTCCCGGGCCATCGGAATCTAAATGACAATGTGATTCTGGCGTCAGCCAATTTTCAAATAGTATTTCTCCTATTTCAAACTCCATTGTGCGCCGTCCTTTCCATCTTTTATCACAAAGCCCAAAGCTTCCAGTCCGTCTCTGATCTTGTCTGAAGCCTGAAAATCTTTCATTTCACGACTGCGTTTTCGCAACTCAATAATGAGTTCCATCAATCCTTCAATTTTATTTCCAGTTTCTTCTGTTTCTGCCTGCAAACCCAGGATATCATTAACGAAAGTTTTATAAACCTTTATCAGCAATTCCAGATCTGTTTCGCTAATAGTTAATTCGCCTGATTTGATCTTGTTGATCCAGGTTGTTGCTTCAAACAATTCCGCAATCAATATTGCAGAATTAAAATCATCATCCATTGCTTCATAGCATGCATCAACCCAGGTATTTATATCCATACCTGATTGGGCATCTGATTTCAGTTTATCAAGGTCATGATAAGCCTGCATTAACCGTGCCAGACCCTTTTCAGCGGCTTTCAAAGCTGTATTTGAAAAATCGAGCGTGCTTCGGTAATGGGCCTGCAAAATAAAAAACCTTACTGTCATTGGCGAATAGGGCTGATCCAGAATTTCTTTGCGACTGCCGCTGAAAAGTGCATCAAGCGTTATAAAATTCCCCAGCGATTTTCCCATTTTCTGCCCGTTAATGGTAAGCATATTGTTGTGCACCCAGTATTTTGCAGGTTGCCTGCCATTACCGGCAACAGACTGTGCTATTTCACATTCATGGTGTGGAAATAACAAATCCATACCACCCCCGTGGATATCAAATTCTTCGCCAAGGTATTTGGCACTCATGGCAGAACACTCAATATGCCAGCCGGGGAAACCATTTCCCCAGGGTGATGGCCAGCGCATGATATGTTCGGGACTTGCATTTTTCCACAAGGCAAAATCAGAACGGTTCCTTTTTTCTTCCTGACCATCAAGGACCCGTGAGCCTGCTCCTGCCTGCATTTCTTCAAGAACCCGGCCGGATAGTATACCGTAATGATGATGTTCACTGTATTTTTCAACATCAAAATATACCGATCCGTTGACTTCGTATGCCAGACCGGCTTCCATGATTTTTTTAATAAGTACAATCTGTTCTATTATATGCCCTGAAGCCCTTGGTGCGATACTCGGGGGCAATACGTTGAGCCTGGCCATATTGCTTTCGAAAGCATTGGTATAAAACTGGGCCACTTCCATGGGTTCAAGCTTTTCAAGCCTTGCCTTTTTCTCTATTTTATCTTCGCCATCGTCTGCATCGTCTACAAGATGCCCCACATCGGTTATATTGCGCACATATCGTACGCTATACCCTTTATGTTTCAGGTATCTGAATATTAGATCGAATGTAATATAAGGGCGGGCATGGCCAAGATGCGTATCACCATATACTGTAGGTCCGCAGACATACATCCCAACTAAGGGTGGATTGAGGGGAGCAAACAGCTCTTTTTCTCTGCTTAAAGAATTATACAGTCGGATATTATGATCCATTTGAGGCGAAAATAAGTCAAGAATTTGTTAAAACAGGAATTGCAAAGGTAAAAATGATTTATGAAGGTAAATCAGATTTATATATCTTCTTACCACTTAACCATCAGTTTTTACTCCTCAATAAATGGAATCAACCTCCGATAATTTCACGAAGCTTGTCAACACTTACATTATAAATCATACTAGCCCCCTTGATTTCTTCAGGATCTTCAAAATCTGTGATAATAAGGGCTACATCTCCTGTAAGTTCATCTTTTTCAATCTCAAATAGAAAATATTCGTTTTCCGGTTTATCTTTCCACTGAAATTTACAAAACTTCCCTGTACGTTTGCTCAGCAGCTTTGCTTTCTCTTCACTTCCTTCCCAGATAAATGTATAATTATCCCCGTCAACTTTCACATCGTCGGCAAACCATTCGGCCAGACCTGAAGGCGTACTTATATAGGTATATAGGAACTCCGGGCTGGAATTGATCTGATACTCAATCTGATATTTTTTTCTTTCTGCCATTTGCGTTTCTGCAATATTGAAATCGGGGGGCAAGAAAGGTAATTTTTGCATGACCTACAAATTTTATCGGATTATTATTTTTTTAATGTCCATATTTTCCACTGCTAAGCCATTGGCATAGATTAGAATTCAGTGGCAGGAAAAGAAAATAATTATTCGCCCGCGCCAAAGATAAATGGAATGTTTCCTACAACATCGTAGTTTTCGACATCATAGTTGCCATTCTCTTTTGCTTCTCTCCTTTCATTAATAAGAAGCATAACAGCCATTAAAACTACACTGGCTCCTATGACCGCCATAGCAATCGGCAATACATTGGCATTTGATTTCTGCTGCCCGTTTGCATTTGAAAATTCTGCTTTATCTTTTTTCATAAGAATTGAACCCTATACCGCTAACCCTAAGTTATCTTGCAGCAAATTTAGGGGGTCCTTTTCGCATTAAGAATTTTTCGAAAGATTTTGTTCGAAAAAAACTTCATTTTTTTTATGAAGTGCTTTTCCTGCACTCAAAAACTCTTCCCATATCTGATTTAATACAGTTTCTGCAGATTTAATTTCTGAAATAAAACCCGCCACCTGCCCTATCTCTAACTCACCCTCGTCAAGGTCTCCTTCAAACATACCTTTTTTTGCCCGGCCCTTTCCCAGCATTGCTTGCAGGGTTTCGGCACTTGCTCCTGCTTTTTCAGCGGCCGTTATTTCTTCGTAAAAACGGTTGTGCAGCAACCGAACCGGAGCCAATACCTTTAGGGACAAAGTGGTATCTCCCTCTTTCGACTGGATGGCTTTTGTTTTAAAATTCGAATGAGCTGAAGATTCATTGGTCAATGCAAAAAGAGAACCCACCTGTACACCATCAGCCCCCAGCGCCATGGCAGCAAGCATAGCCCTGCCGTTACCAATACCTCCTGCGGCTATTAATGGTATTTTAATGACATCACGAACTGCCGGAATCAATACCATGGTTGTTGTTTCTTCACGGCCATTATGCCCGCCTGCTTCAAATCCTTCTGCCACAACAGCATCAACCCCGGCCTCCTCGCACTTCAAAGCAAACTTTACACTGGATACCACATGCACAACTGTAATGCCCTTCGATTTTAAATGCGCTGTCCACGCCTTCGGATTTCCGGCTGAAGTAAATACAATTTTAACGCCTTCATCGATAATGATCTGTATGTGTTTTTCAATATCGGGGTACATAAGCGGAACATTGACACCGAAAGGTTTGTCTGTGGCTGCTTTGCATTTGCGGATATGTTCTCTTAATATATCCGGATACATGGATCCTGAACCAATAAGCCCCAATCCTCCTGCATTGCTCACCGCAGATGCCAGTTCCCAGCCTGAACACCAGATCATGCCTGCCTGTATGATGGGATACCTTATTCCAAATAGTTTTGTGATAGGGTTATCAGGAAGTATTTTAGATTCTGATTGAGATGTCATCGGGACCCGTTTTTTGATAATTTATTCAAAGATATATGTTTGAAAAATTGATTACAAATAGCTATACAGTTTTTGAATGTTTCAGTACACAATATATTCATAATAAAACAATTAACCAAAACCCCTAAAATATTTTTCCGGTTTGGCACAGCACTTGTGTTATATCTGAAAATGAATAATAAAATGAAAACTATTCTGATATTCGGATTCATGCAAATGGCTTTATTACAAGCATATGCACAACGTGGCGGTCATGATGGCCGTGGCAGCCAGGGATATAGCAGCGGCCGCAGCTATACGGGTGGAAGATTCAATGGCGGGCCCAATGTTACTCATGCTTTTGGGCGCAGTGGTCCGGGCCATAATTACGATCATTATAGCGAAGCTCCCGTAATCAGAGGTGGCACATCACGGTATTATGCTGCCAGGCCTATGAATTCCTATTATTACCGGGGAGTGTCTGGTCGTCCATATTATCATGGAGATTATTACAGAGGTTATGGTAGCAGGATTTATGCAGGGAATTTCTTCAGAAACTGGGTGTTCGGATGGGGATTGGGATATTGGAACCCGGCAATTGTTTGGCAGCAAAGCTTTTATTTAAAACTGTTTAACTGTTATAATTCGGGCGAATATTATCAACCAGGATACTACAACGGTTATATTTCTAATTTTGACCAGGTTATTCAAAGTATAAACAACCAGCAAAATGATGATAATAAAATGGCTGTCGCCAAGGAAGCCATCCAGAACCGGAACATAAGTACATCGCAAACCGCTGAGATCATGAACTGTTTTGCCAGCGACCAGGCTAAAATTGATTTTGCTGAATATGCCTTCCCACAGGTGAGCGATAAACAGAATTTCTATAAGGTAAATAACACATTCCGCAACCCTGATTCTGCACAACAGCTTGGCAGTTATCTGGATGCACAATATGGCAACCGTAATAGTGAGAAGTGAGAAGTAAGAGGTGAGAAGTAAGAGGTGAGAAGTAAGAGGTGAGAAGTAAGAGGTGAGAAGTAAGAGGTGAGAAGTGAGAAGTAAGAAGTAAGAAGTAAGAAGTGAGAAGTGAGAAGTGAGAGGTGAGAGGTGAGAAGTGAGAAGTGAGAAATGAGAAATGAGAAATGAGAAGTTTTAAAAAATGCCGGCAACGCTGCCGGCATTTTTTTTATTCCTGATCGCTTTCTTCGAGGATAAAAAGTGCTTCAACTTTCATATCGAAATACTTCGCCATTTTAAGCGCCAACAAGGTTGAAGGGACATATTTTCCTGTTTCTATGGCGTTTATGGTCTGTCGGCTGACCTTAATTTCAGCCGCCAGTTCTTCCTGGGTTATATTTTTCTCCGCCCGGGCAACTTTTAATCTATTTTTCATTTCGGGCAAGTTTATTTGTTTTGAATACCAAATAGTTAAACCTAAGGAAAAACAGTACTGGAACAGTATACATATTTAATAGCATAACATTAAGGAAACCATCGCCGTATATAGCAATATTGGCAATAAAAATAATAATAAAATTTGCATATACAGCCCAGACCAAAGACTCGAGACGAAGCCTGGATATGTATTCATCTTCTGTTTTCAATCTTGAAAAAGCAGCCATCATGGCTCCGCTGATAAAAACGAAGTTGAATAGTGTGAAACCTATTCCGGTAGAGATCATCTTGAAAAATCCTTCTTCTTTAAAAATTTCTGAAGCATATATGGCAAAAACATGCACGTTGCCGGAAATTATCGGCAGGTCAACGAATTTTTCCAATACAGAAACAGCTATGGCTGTTATCATTAACAGGATGCCCGGCAGTTTAAACGAATGAGGCAGCAAAAATTGAGTTTTCATAAGATTTAAATTTAATAAGTTTCAAATGTAAAGTATTCTTTACATATTAACAAACATTCTTTACAAAAAGTATATCAATTATGAAAATATTTGAAAAAAGCAAAATTCCTTTGAGAATCAAATACCCCGGAGCCTGCAAATCAGGATGACACAACTACAAAAGGTTCGTTTTTTGGGGTATCATCACCCAAAAGAAGAACCCAAAATCCAATCCAGATACAAATTATATTTGTACCGATTGAACTTAAAAGGTTTTTACATTGTATATTTGTTGAAGATTTAATCTCAACCAGACTCTCAGCGCTAGTTTCTTTCGGGTCATCAGCTATGTTTTTCGGTGCGGTTAAGCATTTTTTTAACATTTTTTAATTTTTTTTATGAACATTTTTGTAGGCAACATCTCCTTCCAGAGCGAAGAAGCTGATTTGCAATCCATTTTCGAAAAATACGGTGAAGTAGGATCCGTAAAAATCATCCATGACAACTATACTGGCCGTTCAAAAGGCTTCGGTTTTGTAATTATGGAAAACCAGGAAGAAGCCCAAAAGGCTATTGACGAATTAAACGGCTATTATCTGCAAGGCAAAAACCTTACAGTAAACGAAGCCCGTCCTCGTACAGAAGGCGCCAGCAGACCTCCACGTTCAGGTGGCAATGGTGGTGGTGGCCGTTCATCTGGCGGTGGCTACGGCGGCGGTGGCAGAAGCAGCGGCGGCGGCGGAAACAACCGTTGGTAAGCTAAACCAGAAATTTATTATTAAAAGGCAGATTTTAATTAATCTGCCTTTTTAATGCACATAGCTTTAGTCGGGACATTCCCGAAGTCTATTTTTTATTTTATCGGTAAGAATTCAACGATTTCCTTAAATTTTTTCTTGTATGGACTTATACATCAATAATCTGGCCGCCTCAACAGTAGAAGAACAATTGCAGGCGCTGTTTGAACCTTTTGGTGAAGTTTCCGGTATCAAAATGAACCGTAAGAGCTTTACGAAAATGAATAAAGGCAATGCTGTTCTGAGTATGAAAAATCGTAAGGAAGCGGTAGAAGCTATGGATGCCCTGAACCGTACAAGTTTTAACGGTAAAAAAATTACCGTTAACGAGGCATTGCCAAGACTTTAATACGTGTTTTATCTCTTTTTGGGGAAATAATTATAGCTGTACAGGATATTGGTGGTAGATTTACCTTTGCCGTCGTACCCCAATTCTTTTACAAGTATCCCATTTTCGTTATACACGAATTCTTTTTTATAACTTAAAGATGGATCACTGGAAACCATTGATTCATTGGTCAGTTTTCCTGATGCATTATAAACCATGCTCACCGATTCGGTTTCCATTTTTCTATCTATTGTATTGGCAATGGCTCCGCAACTCAATTTTTTAATACTTCTTTGCTTATGAATAAGCTTGCCTTTGCTATCATATGTGTTGATAAGAACTGTTGAGTCTCCTTTACAGTCTTTTAAGGGATTATATACAATTTCGCTGGCCAGGTCGCCATACTTATTGTACAGAATTTTATGAAAATAAGTGATTTTGCCAAGGCTGTCAGGCCCCGGCTCCCTGAATAATTCCAGTGTAACCTTTCTATCATTATTGTAATCATATTTTCTCAGCTCTATAACAATACCGTTATGGAGTACATCTTCCTGGATGTTCTGCCCGAGCGGGAAAAATTTTGATTCAGTAGTTGAAGTCTTGTACAAATTGATGGTTCCCTTACTATTATATCCAAATTGGTATTCATGTTTTTCAAAACGACGTCCGTCATTTACCGAATCGACCCAGCCTGTCATCCGGCCTTTTTCATCATAAATAAAATGCTCGTGATGGTTTGGGTTTGCAATAAATACTACCCTTCCTCCTGTGTCATAAAAAGTAACGCCAAAAGGAACAGAATTGTCAGCCTGTTGAATGTACGTAATTTTTTCTCTGATATTATGTGTTTTGAGCTGGTTGATCTCATCTGCTGATTGACGATGCGTTGCCTCAAAATACTGGGCTCTGGAAAATGAGCATAATACGGCGAATATTATAATAAGATATCTGGTTTTTTTTGTATTCATTACATCAATTTATTAGTGCTGAAACCATTTCAGCTACTGCTGCAAATTTAGCAAAATAGGGGCATGACATGGATTGATTTAGCAATTTATATAAACGCTTTTTCTTGAAACAACTTATAGAATTGGCTATAAATATTCAAATTCAAAATAAAAACCATCCTGCATGCAAGGAATTTTTATTGATAAAACACCAATCAGCATCACTGCTAATTATTCTAAACACCGGTTTTATTAATATATAAAAATTATTTCAATCGATGCTATTTATTTGTTTTATAATATTTTATATACATATAATAAATTTTTTATACCTGAATAATCTTAAATTATAATTGAGAAGCTTATTTTTATTATTATTGCATTATAATAATTGCTTTGTTTATAATATCTCATGAGAAAACCTGTTTTCCCATATTCAAGAAGGCATAAACAAAATGAAAGCCAATACAAATAAACAAGTCGGTTCGGAATTTCTGTTCCTTATTCCTGCTATTTTTTTGCTTGGGTTTTCAGTTTATAAAGCCTGGCATATTTCGTTTACCATTGATGAAAGCACCAGTTATCTGTTCTATGTAAGAGACAGCTATTCCAATATAATAAATTATACCCGCCTGGAAGCCAATAATCATGTCCTGAATTCAGTACTGATGAAATTTTTCTGTTCATGGCTGCCCCTGAGCGAATTGACTCTTAGATTGCCAAACATCCTGGCCCATGGATTGTACCTCTGGGCCACCTGGAAACTGATAAATGATTTTAAAAATATCTGGCTTCGATTGGGAATTTATCTCTTTCTGAACCTGAATCCTTACCTACTTGATTTCTTTTCCCTGGCCAGAGGATATGCGTTAAGCTGGGCATTTATGGTACTTAGTCTTTATTTTCTGAAAATGTATATCGTATCCAAAATCAGAAAATTTCTATATACCGTTCTATGTTTTGTTTCAGCAGCGCTGGGCGTTCTGGCCAGTTTTACTTTACTTGATTTTTATCTGGCCCTTCTGATTGTTTATTTTATATACGATTTTTACTTTATTAAGTCAACATTAAATAATCCATGGCAGATCAGGTCATTCTTTTTCAGGATGATGAGTGTGACGCTAATAAGCTCATTATTATTGTATTATGTGCTTCATATCAGTTATTTGCTCCTTCAGGCACATTTCCTGTATTTTGGTGGGGATATAAGCTTCTGGCACGATACTGTTAGCAGCCTGATTATCTCCTGGATGTATAATGCTTCATATGCTGAAACAGGTACAATTGTCATCCGGGTTTTCGCATGCCTTATTATTACCGGGGTTATTATTACAATTCTGTATCAATTCCTAAAATCAAAGGAAACACGTTGGGGAGATCCGTTTTTTTATGTGTTGGCAGCCATTTTTATACTCGTTATTCTAGGTATTATTATGCAGCATGATATTGTAGGAACCAGATTTGTAATACAAAGAACTGCAGGGTACATTCTTGTTCTTTTTCTTTTAGTAACAGCGAACCTGCTGAATGAGATTATTAGGCCTGGATTCAGATTGGCAGCCGCAATTATTCTGGGCGCCATTGCATCGGTTCATTTCGCGCTCACCTTCAATAAAACTTCTGTATATGAATGGCGTTTTGATTCTCAAACCAAAAAAATGATGCAGGATCTTGGTTCTGACTATTATCAACATCCTGCTCCTGAAAGTTTTATCTTTTTTCATCCATATAAGTTGAATGCCACAACATGCATGTTCTATCAGGAACTGTTTAAATATCACTGGTTGCTGCCCCTGGATTATACGGATGTCATAACCCACGCCGAAGACTATTATTATCTTCCTGATGATCAATTAAATGTACTTAATGGGCATAAATTCAAGGTAATCGGGCATTATCCTGAAGTGCATGAAACGCTGGTCAGGAATCTTGAAAAGTCAAATGGTATAAGCTACGGCCACAGGCAATTAGATCTGTTTGATACAGTGTCCCAAAACAGCCTGATGCAAAAAACATTTACATTGCTGAATATAGAAAATGAGCAATGCATCAGGGTGGATACCGGCCAGTATTGTCCATATATAAGTCTGAACGGAAGCATATTTCGTCAAAGGGCAGACGTGAATGTAATGGCTTCCGCCAAAGTATACTTTCCTGACATAAAGAATGGAGTTCTGGTAATTGCTTTATACAACAAGGCCGGGAAAATTCTGAGATGGGATTCGATGGATTTTAGCACTTACTTACTGAAGGAAAAAGGATGGATGAATATTCCATTCAAGGTTAAAACCGATAAAATCTATCCTGATGCAGACAATGTTCGAATTATGATCTGGAATACAGGCAAAAAGCCCATATTGGCCTCCAAAATAAGGGCGGATCTGTTCATTAACTCATACTGACTTTCAGGACATTTCGCCCTTCAGAATTATATATAAAAAAGGCGCATCTGTTGATGCGCCTTAACAAAAGTGAAAGGAGAACGAGGCAATCAAGTTCGGTCATAAAGGCAGTTGTAGCTTAAATATGACTTTGAACCGGACTTCACAAACAAACAGATTAAAATATTTTCAAATGATCGCATTCTATATACTAATACGAGTCATTTAAAAAAAGGGTTGCCCGGCAATAAAAAAAGCGCGCCGGGGGGACCGACGCGCTCTCAACATGAAAGGAAGGAGTGAAAAAAGAATGATTATCAATGAGCCTTTACAAATTGGGCTTCCATTAATGTATTGTTTTTAATCATTTCCATTCTCAGGAAATATAAACCGGAAGTTAATGAAGATGCATCTATCTGCATATTCTGTACACCACCGCTTATATTGGTATTTGTTTCAGAAACCACCTTGCCTGTGACGTCGTAAATTTTGATATTCACAGGTTCAGCATATTTCATATTCAGCTCCAGGTTCAATGTGTTGGATACAGGATTCGGATATACATGTGCGGTAACAATATTCATGTTCGCCATTGGTTTTATATCTGCCGTTACTGTTTTGATATTTACCGACAGGTTAACATTGTTATCGGTAGTTGAAGTATCATTTAGCGTAACGGTAGCAGGATAGCAAACTTTTCCCGGAACTTCACCCCAAACCTGGTAGGTTCCAAATGCAATGCCCGGGAAGCTGTAATAGCCTGCTGCATTGGAATAGGTGTAGGCAACAGGATTCGCGTTTGAGTCATATAGTACTACAAGTACGCCAGCTTCCGGATCGCCGGTCTTATTAGCACCCGCTGATATTTTCCCTCCGATAAAGCCGGCACCGCCCGGATTTGTTCCCAGTTTCATTGCAATGTTTATCCCGGAATCACTTGCAGTATGAATGGTTATCTTAATTGCATTAGCCCATTTGGTAGCATCATTATGATAGGTAGGAATGAAGTACTTGTAATAAGAATTACTGGTAGTAAGTGCTGCCTTGGTATAGTATGTAGAATCATTTTTCAGTCCGCAGAAGGAATAGCCCCCGCTGCTGTTGGTCATGGTACTGTCTTTGGCATGCAGTGAGCTGTCGGCCGGATTGTAAATGATCAGATAAACTCTGGCAGGATATCCTGCTGTTTTGCCGGTAGTCACTTTCCCGGTAATACAGTAGGAAAGATAAACTGTTGCGGTATAATAAGTAAGACATTTCGTTGTGGAATCATATACCCTGAGATATACATTTTCTGATGCAATACCACTGGCATAGGTATGAGAAGTATGCAAACCTGATGTAGAGTCAACGCCACCGTCACCAAAATACCATTTGATACTGGAATGTGCAGAAGCATTTGATTTGCCATAGAAGGTTACTTTCTGATTACTGATGCTATCAGCAAAACTTGCACTAAGCGAACACACTGGAAGTGAAATGGTTTTGGCAGCATAATACAGGCATTTGGTGGTAGAATCATACACCCTGAAATATACATTTTCAATACTGTCACCGGAAGCATACGTATGCTTTTCGGCAAGCCCGGCCGTTTTTGAAGAATCAACCGTACCGTCTCCGAATATCCAGATATATTTTACATGCTTGGATGCATTGGTAGATCCATAGAAATATACCGTATGTCCGCTTACACTATCTGAAATATTTGCGGTCAATGAGCAGCCAGTGAGTGTGATGGTTTTGGTAGCATAATAGAGGCATTTCGTTGTGGAATCATAAACCCTGAAATAAACGTTTTCAGTCGTTGATCCGGATGCATAGGTATGTGACACATGCAATCCTGTACCCTTGGCACTGTCTACTGTGCCATCACCTAAGTTCCAGATGTATTTCACATGAGAGGATGCATTGGTAGTACCATAAAAATATACGGTATAGCCGCTGATACTGTCTGTGATATTGGCTGTAAGATTGCATGCTGTAACCGTAAATGAATGACAGGTAGTGGTTGAGCATCCGGTCATAGAATCAGTTACCGTAAGACATACATTGTACGTGCCTGCTGAAGCATAGGTATGTGTTGGTGTGGCCGATCTGCTATCTGATTTGTCATTAAAATCCCAGAGATACTTTACAGTCGATTTGTTTTTGGTGTCTGATCCAAAAGCAACTGTTAAACCGTTAATATAATAAACGTAATCAGATAATGCAGTACATAACGTAATTGTATTTGAAGCATAATAAAGACATTTTGTTGTGGAATCATATACCCTCATGTATACATTTTCAGTACTCACACTGCTTGCATACGTATGATGCGTGTTGATTCCTGAAGTAGAATCCGTTGTACCATCACCCAGAAACCAGATTATTTTGGAATGTGTAGAAGCATTTGTTTTTCCATAGAAGTAGACTGTATGACCGCTTATACTATCTGTAAATGAAGCAGTAAGGGTGCATGCTGTTACTGAAATACTGGCACATGTAGTAGTACTGCATCCTGTAGTACTGTCTGTTGCCGTAAGGCAAACACTATATGTGCCATTGGCACCAAATGTATGGCTTGGTGCAGCACTGGTACTTACAGCAGATTTATCACCGAAATTCCAGCTGTATTTTACTGTAGACTTATTTGTTGCATCAGATGCAAAACTAACTGAGAGACCGTTTATCTTATCGGTAAAATCTGATTTTGCTGCACATATTGTAATGGTACTGGTTGCATAATATACACATTTGGTTGTGGAATCGTAAACCCGTAACGTAACACTTTCAGAACTCACACTGCTGCCATAAGTATGCTTTGGATCCAGCGTTACGGAGTCTGAGCTGCCATCACCATAATACCAGCCAATCCTGCGATGAGAGGATGCATTTGTTTTTCCGTAAAAATAAACAGTATGACCACTGATACTATCTGTAAATGATGCCGTAAGGCTGCAACCTGTTACAGTAAGGCTCGTGCAGGTAGTAGAAGTACATCCGGTTATTGAATCTGTTGCAGTAAGGCATACATTGTAGGTTCCTCCGGACGCGAAGGTGTGACTTGGAGCATGGCTGTCGCTTAATGATGATTTATCACCAAAATTCCAGCTGTATTTTACAGTTGATTTATTGGTAGCGTCCACAGCAAATGCCAAGGTCAATCCACTGGCCTTATAAGTATAATCGGATTTTGTGGGGCAAAGGGTAATGGTTTGACTGGAATATGCGGTACATCCTGAACTGGAATCATAGATCAAAAGATAAACAACTTCGGTAGTACCGGTGACCGTATATTTATGAGAAACACCTGCGCCGGTGGTAGAATCAACGGAACCATCGCCGAAATACCATTTGTACCGGGTATGTGCAGAAGTTGTACTGTTGCTTTTAAAGTAGAAAGTATTTCCTGCAGAGCCAAATGTATATGAGGAAACAATATTGCAATTGGTTATAGTTATATTATTGCAGTATTTTGCAGAACAACTGGTAGAACTGTCGTATACTGTGACACAAACACTATAAGTGCCAGCTTTTGAATACGTATGATATGCATAATCGCCTGATCCATTTGAAGAACCGTCACCATAATTCCATATAGTACTGTGTTTATGATAAAAGGCAGAAGACCCGGAATCAGCCAGGGCAACAGCAAGTTTTGTAGCTGCAAATACAAAGTGTGCTGTACAACTGGATACGGAAGTAACAGTATCGTACGTACAAAAAGAGGCAGTACAGGTTGAATCTGTACTGTCAATAACCGTTAGGCATACATGGTACACACCGTTGGCAGCAAATGTATGATTGGGGTTTGCGTCTTTTGACGATGTTTTGTCATTAAAATCCCATAAGGATTTAAATTTACCGGAACCGGTAGAAGACCCGTTTGTAAAGGCAACTTTTCCACCCGTACCGTTTTTAAATGTAAAGGACGCTTTCGCTGAACAGGCTTCAGCATTAGCTGACCAGAATAAACCGGCCATGGTGAGCGCCAATGCCATCAGCATCGGGTTCAGTGTTTTTGTAAAAGAAGGAGATTTCATATTCTTAAATTTTAGTTTGTTTCTTAAACTTTAGCCAAAGGTACGGTGACGTATAATCCCGTCAACAGCAAAAACAGTAATGTCTTACGCGGATAAAGCATATTCCTTAAATATATTAATATTATTATATATTGTTATTCAATTTATTACAACTTCTCTTCCAACCATTCATTATACCTGAACAAGACTTCTTCTTTGGTCCATTCGTTGCTATAAGTTTGCAGATATTTCCGGGTTTGATCTCTGAAATCCGGTTTTCTGAGGATCCCGGGGTTCTCGGCAGCCTTCTGTATCAACTGCATAAATTCCACTTCTTTGGCTGCTTCCGGTTTGGCCAGAAAGTCTTTATACTCTTTAAATATCTGTTTGATACGGTATTCGATAAACTCATATTCTTTCATATCAAAGCGGATCATGAGTTCACCAATGGCAGCGCGCAATTGCACATAGCTGTCAATGCTTTTATACCCTTCATGCCCATATGCCTTATTCAGATTAAAAATAGCCTGCTTAAAATTCTTTTGCTTGAAATACATTTCAGCAAGGTTTAGCAAGGTAAAGGCAGCATAATAAGCATTTTGCTGAACGCTTTTTATTTTATTCATGCTTTGCAGCAGCTCAATAGCCTTATCGGGATTGATCTTGGAATAGTTTAACACCTTTATATTATGATAAAAGAGTTCAAAAAGATCATAATGTATTTTTTCAAATGCTTTCATTTCATCATGAAGTATCTCTGCATATTTTAACGACAATTGATAATCGTGATATTGAAATGCAGCATTTGCGATCCAGGCAAGCATCTGGAGCTTATGCTGATGATTGCTTTTATTGAAGAATTTTTTCTCTGTGAATGTATCGTATGTCGAAACCAGGTATTCTGTCAAAGCAGGGTAATTTTTATCCTGAAGAAGAATATGACTTGCTATAAAGTATATCCCAAATTGAACTTTGGGACTTTGTTTTAATTCATCATCATGTGTATATTCGTTCAACATATTCTCAAGGAGCTCCGGAATTGGCGTACTTGCACCTGCGAGATATTGATTCGCATTCATTTTATATTCAAATACGGCAAGAATATCTTCAACTTCACTGAGGCGGTTGAGCAGGGTTCGGTTTTCCTTCCTCTTCCTGATGTACAATTCAGGATTAATTGACGGTATTTCTCTTGAAAGTTTTGTGATCTGAGAATAGATTATATCCAGCAAACCATAGTTTTCTATTTCCCTGGCTTTCTCTTCCCCTTTTTTAAAAAAATAAAGCGCAATTTTCGGCGCATTAAGACTCTGATAATAATAAGCCAGCCCGGTATAATAGAAACAAAGCATGTTATCATTGTTCTGATGCTGGTGCAGAAATACGCTCCTGCTAATATCTGACAGCAGTCGCCCTTTTAATCTGTAGTATGCATTTTTATCACTGCCCGCGTACAATTTTTTAAAGACTTTTTCATCATCAAATTTCTCGCCAAGCCTTCTGATATTGTCGAAAAGATAAAAGTCTTTACGTTGATTTTCAGCATCTCCATTGCTAGAATACATCTTAAAAAGCCGCGCTGCATTTTTATCCATCCGCAGGATCATGTCATTAAGCAAATCCATAATATTCTTTTTAGACGCGTAAGATAATACTTATTTTAAAGAATTGGAACCGAAAGGTATTGATATATTTGTGATACAATTTGAAAAAAATGAAAAGACGCCTCTACATAATCCTATTTATTATAAGTTTTACCAGCCTGGAGGCAATATCGCAAACTCCTCATTTTGTGCTTCTTCCGGGATCCGTTTCTACCCAGATAAAAGGAAAGGCAAATGACAGCCTGAGTCTGTTTTACAAGTGCGTTTATATAGGTACACCGGCGGCTCCCACTTTTAACGGTATTATATATACATACTATAAGACCAATAACAATCCTAATTCGGCCATTGCAAGAGACAGCTTTAATACCGCTGCACAGATACCTCCGGATACCATCCATAACCTTGACACCATTCCATTTTATTGCCATATCCCCGTTACGCCTGATTATTTTAAAAATGGCAAAGCGAATCTGATTGTTATTTGGCCCACAGGTGCGCGGCAAAAATCAGGCATTGTAAACAGCTCAGATACTTTTCATTATGCCACAACGGTTGCTATCAGCGGGTTTACAGGCATAGATGAAAAAGATGATCCTTTCGGGGCATTAAATATCTACCCAAATCCTGCCAATTCCTATCTGAATATCAATAACCCCAATACGGATCTGGTCCTCAACCTCATTCGTGTCATGGATAATACAGGTAGAATGGTACTGCAAAGCCGTGAAAATTTTGAAAGAATTGACATCAGCGGGCTCAAGCCGGGAACCTATTATCTTGAACTTAATGCTACCAATGGTAATAGAGCTGTATATCCTTTTATGATTAACAGGTAATTCTAATGTCTGAAACAGCAGGCTATTCAGGCACACCGCTTGCAAAAAAACTGGGCATAAAGGATGGATTTCTTGTTGGACTGGTAAACGAACCGGATTATTATTTCAGTCTATTTACTGAGTTTCCCGATAATATCCAATGGGACAGGCATCCTGACCAAACGGGATATGATATGATCCATCTCTTTGTTACAGGCAGGGAAATATATTCGAACCAACTCAGACAGGCAAAAAATCAGATTAAAAAATCCGGTATGATATGGATATCCTGGCCTAAAAAAACCTCAGGAATCATTACGGACCTTACTGAAAACAGCATCAGAGAAATAGCACTTGATACAGGACTTGTGGATGTAAAAGTGTGTGCCGTAAATGAGAAATGGTCGGGCCTGAAGCTTGTGTACAGGCTTAAAGACAGATAATATAAACAATTGAATATCTATATATTAAGGTATTCCAATATTTTTATGCTCCATATTCACAAATTAGCACGTATCTTTCGGTCAAAATAGCGGCATAGATGTTTAAATCCATATTGCAGCACCTGCGTATTCCCTATTCTTTATACCTGATGCCGATCTTTGCTTTTGCGGCATGCCAATATCCTTTTGCAGATGCAAGAACACTGATCATCTCATTTCTCGCTATCCATTTGTTTTTATACCCGGCAGATAACGGATTCAATTCCTGGTTTGAGAAGCGCACTTCCGGATATATCACCCTACGCAATCATTCCCCGGTACCCAACGGCCTTTTGCTGGTTTCCATACTCTTCGACATGGCAGGTATTCTTATGGGTTTATTCATAAGCTGGCAATTTTCGCTCATGCTTCTTGTATATGGACTGGTATCCAAAGCATTCAGCCATCCCCTTATCCGATTAAAAAAATACGGCTTCCTGGCCCTAATAATTGTTGCACTATTCCAGGGAGGTTTTGCTTATCTGATGTCTTTCCTCGCGCTGCATCACCTGGGTTTTGCACAACTCAATGAACCGAAAATATATATTCCTGCCGCATTATGTGCTATTATGATCCTGGGCTTTTATCCCATGACCCAGATATACCAGCACAGTGCCGACAGGGACCATGGTGACCGTACGGCAAGTATGATATTAGGCATTAACGGCACTTTTATTTTCAGTGCCATTGTGTTTTTAGCCGGAAATTTCGGCTTCTATTTTTACTTTACAAATTACTACCACAGGGTGATTTACTTTATCCTATTCCAGGTATTTTTATCTCCGCTTTTTGCGTTTTTCATCCTTTGGTATTTTGCTTTTCTTGTAGATGGCAACGAGGCCACACACCGCAATGCAATGATCATGACCAAAATTTCTGCTGCCTGCCTGATGGCATTTTTCATCACAACTGCGATACTCCAAAACTGCTTCTGAAATTGGTTTAGAGTAAACCAGCAGCTTTTTTCTTATTTAAGTCTGCCGGAATTTCTGCTAATTCCGGATTTTGAATGCGGCAGATTTTGATAATTTTTATCGTGTTTGGTATTTTGATGCGATCTACTTTTGTATCGTTAACCAAGACAGAAAAACAAAATAAAACCATTTAATCTTTCCTCTTTCTTCCCCGTTCATCAGTAAGCATTATTGATGCCTGGTGAAACAGAAAGGCCCTGCTACGAAGCAAGGCCTTTTTTTTGTTCTTTGCTAATGATTTGCCATGCCCCACCAGTTGCCGCTCATCACAATCATACAAAGCAGTTTTACCGTATTGCCATAATATTCTTCGTCACCCAATACTTCATGGCTGGCATAATCCCATACATGGTTTACCATCGTCTGGTTCTTCGTATCAATCATTGCTGAAACGCCAAATGGTGCAATAAAAACAATATTATCGCCACTGGCACCGGCGCCATAGTTGCCAGAAAGGGTATATCCATCCCTGATTCGGGCAATATTGTTCTTGGTTTTGTTCAGCAGCCAGCTATTTATGGGAGCTAATAATGCCGCATCCCGAGCATCGCCTGTAATCAGATAATCTCCTGCCAGTCGCCAGGGAATTCGGCATGCATTATAAGAATACTCACCATCCTGTCTTTTCTCAATAAAAAATGGGCCAGCCGGTCTTGGAACTTTGTTGCAACTTTTTATGAAATCCGGGAATAAGCCTGAATTGGGGCTGTATTTCTTTTGCATATAGGCCAGCAGATGGTACCCGCTTTTGAGCACCTTTTGCCATGTAGAATCTCCGGTAGCTACAAAAAATGCCTTGAAATGATCCGGAAGAAAATCTGAAGTCCGGGTATCATTGTAGTAGGGCTCCCCGGCTTCGGTAAAATCTCCCATGATCATTGTGTTGGTTTTAGGATTCAGGTTGGTTGCCTTCAACGCATTGATAATAGAAACAGCTTCCTTCCGATAATTAAAGACGCCAGTACTCCCCCACTGGCTGTCTGCCATAAGAAAGGCATAGGCGATGTCCAGGTCGCCATCTGTAGCATCATCTGAGTTGTGCTCATTGATGACCGAATCGCGCGTCTGGTCCCACGCCATGAGGTGATGGTTGATATTGCTGGGATGCTTTTTGAAATAAGTTGCCATTTTATCAAATATCTCATGGGCATCGGGGTCATATCCTGCCATCAGCACCATGATCATCATGCCATAGCCATGTCCTTCTGACAAGGAAACACTATTTGCCGATTTATTACCGCCGTGCCAAAGCCCATCGGCATTGCAATAGACATAGGCGCCCGTTTTGTCTTTGGTATAGCGGATATAATGTTTCTTCCATTTGTCATAGAAATGCGCCACGATACTATCCATCTCAATTTGCGTATGGATGGTTGGCTTAGCCGAGCCTGAAACATAAACTGTATGATTGGGAAATGGCATTTTAGCTTTCTGAGCCATAACTATGCAGGGGGCCAGGCCGACAAAGGCCATAATTACAATTGACTGAATACCAAACAGTTGCAATTTCATATATGGTTAAAAAAAGCCCTGATCCATAAAGAACAGGGCTTTTTATTAATTGGTTTATCTATATCAGGCTTCCGGTTGAGCTTCCGCTTCTCCTTCTGCTGTATCTTCTTTTGCTTTTTTAGCTTTTTTTGCTTTAGGCTCAGATACCTCGGCTTCGGCAACTGCCTCAGCAGCTGGTGCGGCTTCAGCTTTTACTTTCTTTGCTGGTGTTGCTGCTTTCACCAGTTCTTCCACTGCGGCTTCAGCGCTCTGGAATGGAATCATGGATACAAAACTCTTATCGTCTCTTTTTCTCTGAAACTGAACGATACCATCTACAAGTGCAAATAAGGTATGGTCTTTGCCCATGCCTACGCCTTTGCCTGCATGATGTTTTGTACCGCGTTGGCGAACAATAATATTACCTGCTATTGCAGCCTGACCGCCATATATTTTAACACCTAACCGTTTGCTTTCTGATTCCCTACCGTTCCTGGAACTACCGGCTCCTTTTTTGTGTGCCATTTCTTTATTATTCGAATGTTAATGTCTGTATCTATAAAGGAGACGCAAACATTGCGTCTCTACATTTCAATTATCCTACGATTTCCTCAACCTGAATCTGGGTTAATGCCTGACGGTGTCCGTTTTTAACTCTGTAACCCTTTCTGCGTTTCTTTTTGAAGATTATTTTCTTATCCCCCTTCAAATGGCTCAGAATGGTTGCCTTCACCGAACTGCTTTTCAGGTTTTTAATGCTGATCTTATTGTCGTCACCTGCCATCAGCAGCACTTTATCAAAAGCCACGGCAGATCCTTCATTGCCTTCCAGGCGGTGAACGAAGAGTTTCTGGCCTTTTTCTACTTTGTATTGTTGTCCTGCGATGTCTACAATGGCGTACATGATCTTATAATTTTTTTGGAGCGCAAAGATGCGCTTTTTTTTTATATCAGGCAAATTATTTAACCCAAACCTTTGCAAAATGCCGTTTTATGGCTGATTTAAGCGGTCAGGGCCAGGAAGCAGAGGCCTGATTTCTTACTCTTTCTTCTTTTGTTTCTCTTTCTGCTTAGCGGTTTGTTTCCTCTTTCTCCGCTCTCTTTCTCTTTCTGCTTAGCGGTTTGTTTCCTCTTTCTCCGCTCTCTTTCTCTTTCTCCAATGTGATCCCGCTGGGATTCGGACCCAGGACCCACGCCTTAAAAGGGCGTTGCTCTACCAGCTGAGCTACGGAATCATTTCAACGCCTTTCAAAAAAGCGACTGCAAAGGTATCACTATCGCAGTAAAGAACCAAAGGCTCTCCTTCTTTTTTTTATGTTGAGTCAAGTCATTAATAATCAGCAAATAAAACATGAATCATCATCAACTCAGTCATCAGGCTTGACATATTTCCTCGCATTTCACCTGGCGACTTTGCGCCTTAGCGAGAAAAAAATTGCACGAAAAGTTTGAAATAATAGCTCTGAATCCAAATGTAGAAAAACAAAACCGCAAAGAACTCTAAGAATACAAAGGTATAGCAGAGAACATAAAGTATTGAGATGAAAGCGTTGCAAAATCTATTCAGTTTTAAACTTTGCGTTCGCATCCTTTATATTAAGGCTTACTTTGCTATACCTTTGTATTCTCTGCGGTTATTTCTTATTTCCCAATACTATATGGCTTGAAAGTCATTGTATCATCCAGCATTTTTCGATAGGTAAAATGTACTTTTTCCACTTCGCCGCTCAGGGCTTCGATCAGTGAATTCATCTTGGGGTTGAAACCTCCTATCCAGGAAATCCCCACATCGCGGTACTGCTTTTTCTTCATCAGCTCCAGGTAAAAATAATAGCTCAGCACTGCATCGATACCCAGGTTCTGGTATTTGGGCAATATTCCGAACACCAGCCCTTTTACTTTGTGGTTAGACCCGATCAACTGGTGCCAGGCAAATTTAAGCTTACCTATGAGGTCCAGTTTACCATTTACATATTTAAAGACCTGGTTTACTTCCGGGATAAAAACATTGAATCCGGCAGGCTCATCATCCACATAGGCAAACCAGATAAACTCAGGGATCATGATGGGCAGCATCGATTTAAATACAGTATAGATATCATCTGAGCTTACCGGCTTAAAATTTTCAAACCCATCCCAGCTCTTGTTATAGACATATACAAAGTCGTCAATATATTTCCGGAGATCTTTTTTGGTGATATGTTCAAAACGAAGATTGGGCTTGCGGGCCACCCATTTGCTTATTTTATCCAGCCGGGGCGCATATACTTTATATTTATCTATCAGGTAGGTTTTCTGGTCGAAATATAGTTGGAAACCGTATTGCTCAAATAATGCCCTGTAATACTCAGGATTGTAATTCTCCATATAAGAAGGTGGGCCAAAACCTTCCACCAACAAACCCCAGAAACGGTCGCGTTCGCCGAAATTCACCGGTCCGTCCATAATATGGATATCGTGGTTCCGCAACCAATCCGCACAGGCATCAAATAATATAAAAGCAGCATCCTTGTCATTGATACATTCAAAAAAGCCCATACCACCTGCAGGATCCTCCATATTGGCGATCAGTTCGCGGTTGATAAAAGCAGCCACCCGTCCGACAGGCATTCCGGAATCATTTATCAAAACCCAGCGGATCAGTTCCCCGTTTTTAAATGCCGGGTTTTGTGCGGGATCAAAAACGGATTCTATATCCTTGTCCAAAGGTCGTATCCAGTTCGGGTCGTTTTTATAAAGAGAAACCGGTACCGATAAAAACAATCTGATTGCCCTGGCATCCCCCGGTTTTACTTCCATCAATTTCATGGCCACGAAGATAGGGGAAATGGCGGGTTGATTAACATCATCTTCCCATCACTACCCTTTCCCTTTTTTGTTTCCTAACAGACCTGTCGGAATAAAATCCTATTCCGTAGAAAAAACATAAGGGAAGGTATTCTTTTACAGGATAAATTCCTCAGCAATAGTCCAAACTTTTCCATTTTTCATTTGCAATTCCATTCATAATTTATATCTTTGACAAATATTGTCAAATTATTTTATTCAAAATATGGATAATTTCGGGGAAATAATAAGAAAGCACAGGTTGGAAAAAGATCTGCCGCTTAGGGTTGTGGCTGCATATATTGATATAGACCAGGCCATTCTGAGCAAAATTGAAACCGGGAAGCGTAAAGCATCACGTGAGATGGTTGTAAAACTGGCCGACTTTTTTAAGATCAGTGAAAAGGATCTCCTCACATCATGGCTTGCCGATAAACTGGTATATGAGGCTGGTGATGAAGAAGTGGCATTAAAAGCCATGCAGATGGCAGAAGAGGAAATTCAATATAAAAGAGCCAGAAAAATTACGATACCCTTCATAAAACAGTCAGTAAAAAAACTTATAGGCAAAGACGAAAGGATAAAAAAAGTCTGGCTATTTGGAAGCTATGCAAGAGGCGAGTCAGATTATAAAAGCGATATTGACCTATTGCTTGAATTGGAAGAAAATACACGTTTTACCTATTTTGACCTTGCGGGTATCCAGCATGACCTCGAACAGTCTTCCGGTAAAAAGGTGGATGTTGGATTTTACGGAAACATGAAACCAGAAGCGTGGGAAAGGGTGAAAAAGGATATAAAACTCATATATGAGAAATGAAAAAATAACAAGTCACGACAGGTTGATACATATTCTTGATGCCATTGAAAAAATTAAGAATTTCACGAAAGGCCTGAGCCGAAATGAATTTTTGAATTCTGATCTTGTAAACGGGGCATGTCTTTATCAATTTTTGATTATTGGAGAAGCTATTACACGTGTTGGCAATGTGTATCTTGACAGATACCCTTATCCCTGGTATCAGGTAAGAGCTTTTAGAAATTTGATTGCGCATGAATATTTTGGTACAAAGCTGACAGCTGTATGGGACATCATTGAAATGGGTCTTCCCAATCTTGAAAACGTGATATCAAACATCTTAAAAATAGAATTTTAGCTTATCTCTACCCTCCAATCACAAGCTTCTCCACGCAGATCCCTGCCAGGAAACAATCCTTATAAAATTACTGTTAATGTTATTAATTTCCTTTAACGAATGGCAGATCAAATGCCAGTTCATTATATTGAATAACTTTGCTGCTGAAGCATTTTTGGAATATTGTCTGAAACGATGCTAATTCAACAATGAAATGAATAAAGAAAAAAAGAAACATATGCATGAGCTCTTCATAGAGCTTGTAAAACTGCAGAAAGAAATTATCGCGTCCGGATTGAAACTTCTGGTAGTGCTGGAAGGGAGGGATGCGGCAGGAAAGGACGGAACCATTAAGCGGATCGTGCAGCACCTGAGCCCCCGGGAAACAAGGGTAGTGGCATTGAGCAAACCATCTGACCGACAGGTACACAGGTGGTTTTTTCAGAGATATGCTGAACACCTGCCCGGCGCGGGAGAATTTGTTCTTTTCAACCGAAGCTGGTACAACAGGGCAGGGGTGGAACATGTAATGGGGTTTTGTACCCATAAGGAATATAAATCGTTTTTCACCGAGGTCGAATCTTTTGAGAAAATGCTGGCCGATGCCGATTTTATAATTCTAAAATACTATCTGGATATCAGCAAAAACGAACAGGCAAAACGGTTGAAAGACCGCAGAAAAGACCCGCTGAAGCAATGGAAAATCAGTCCGATAGATGAAAAAGCCCAGGAACACTGGAAGGATTACAGCGAGGCCCGTGACGAAATGCTTTTAAAAACCAATTTTGAACATTCGCCATGGTTTGTAGTAAATGCTGAAGATAAGGATGATGCGCATATTGCCATTATCACCCATCTTTTGAAATCAGTTAAATATCGCGGTAAAAACCAAAAAATGCTTGCCGAAGATACCGGACTTGTTTATAACGCTACGCCTGAAAATATCAGGGAAAGATGTTATTAACCTCTGATTCAATGTAACCTGTAAGTATTTCACAGGAATGTCTTTTTGCCTGGTAATATCTGCAGAGATTATCGCCATGCAATCGTTTTTGATCAAAATCATTCCAATAACTGATAATAGTCAGTTTTATACTCAGGGCATCCCCACAACTTTGCCAGTCTTAAATTAAGGAATAAAACTGATCCAAAAGGAAGCAGAAGAAGGCAGTTATCATATTATTTATTAACATGCTTATATGTATGTAACTGAATGATAAATTAATAGCCTCATTCCGGCTTTTATTTTGGAATAATTGAAAAATTGATTTTTGAATATATAGAATTGAAAAACTAAATTTGACCCTGTAGTACACAATTAACCCCCGTTAATCATGAGCTCAGGGCAGGATACAACAGCACAAGCCTTGCAAGAAAGCGAAAATATACTTCGTGCCATCATTGAAAATGCAGTGGAGGGCATTATCACCATTGACAAAAGCGGGATCATTGAATCTTTTAACCCTGCAGCCTCAATGTTGTTTGGCTATTCCCCTGAAGAAGTAATAGGCAATAATATAAAAATGCTGATGCCGGAACCCGACCGCAGCAGACACGATAGCTACCTGAGAAACTATCAGGAAACCGGAGAAGCGAAAATTATTGGAATCGGCCGCGAAGTAGTGGCAATGCGGAAAAACAAGACAAAATTCCAGATCTATTTAAGCATCAGCGAAGTAAAACTTCATAACCGGATCATTTATACCGGCCTTGTCAGAGATATTTCAGATCAGAAAAAGGCTGAGGAAAGACTCAGAAGATATGCCGCTGAAGTGGAGGAACTGAACCGCTATCTGGAAACCCGGGTGGAAGAAAGAACGGTGGAGCTTGAAAAAACGATGAATGAGCTCAATGAGTCTAAAGAAGAACTTCAGAAATCTCTTGAAAAAGAAAAAGAGCTTAATGAACTGAAATCCAAATTCATTACAACAGCCTCGCACGAATTCAGAACACCACTTACTACCGTATTGTCTTCTGCAGCGCTCATTTCAAAATATAAAAAAACAGAGGATGACGATAAACGGCAGAAACATATCAACCGCATTAAATCATCGGTTGAAAATCTGACTGAGATCCTTAACGATTTCCTTTCGCTGAGCAAACTGGAAGAAGGGGTGGTAAATGCCAAAGAAACAGATTTTGACCTGAAACATTTTTGCGAAGAACTTGTTGAGGAAATGAGCGGCATATTAAAACCAGGCCAGCATATTGTATATGATCATACCGGGTCAAAAACGCAGGTGATACTTGACAAGCAAATCCTTCGTAATGTGATCATTAACCTGCTTTCAAATGCTATAAAATTTTCACCTGAAGATTCTGAAATTAATTTAAACACAAGTATTAACAAACATATTGAAATAACAATACGTGATACAGGGATCGGTATTCCACCGGCAGATCAGAAACATCTTTTCGACAGATTTTTCAGAGCCAGTAATGTGAATAATATCCAGGGCACAGGGTTGGGCCTGCATATCGTTAAAAAGTATGTAGAACTTATGGAAGGTGATATCCGCTTTGAAAGCAAATTCGGGAAAGGGACGACCTTCAGCATCCAGTTAAAAAACTTAAAATCATGAAAAAAATATTAATCATCGAAGACAACAACGATATGCGTGAAAATATCGCTGAAATACTGGAACTTGCCCAGTATGATGTGGTAACGGCTCCCAATGGCAAAGAGGGCGTACGTCTTGCGCAGGAAACAAGCCCTGACCTGATTATTTGCGATATCATGATGCCGGAACTGGATGGATACGGTGTACTGCATATATTGGGAAACGACCCTAATACTTCAATGATCCCATTTATATTTTTAACGGCTAAAGCCGAAAAAGGTGATTTCAGAAAAGGTATGGGACTGGGTGCTGATGATTATATCACGAAACCTTTTGACGATACCGAACTGCTGGAGGCTATTGAAATCAGGATGAAAAAAAGTGAATTTCTGAAGAAAGAATTTCAGGCCACCGGTGAAGGACTTCAGGATTTCTTATCAGGTGCCCGCGGCCTTGATGAACTTAAAAAATTGTCTTCTGATAATAAAGTTAAAAGATTTAAAAAGAAAGACACTATCTTTCACGAACAGGATTATCCAAGATCCTTATATTTTATACTTAAAGGGAAAGTAAAAACCCTTAAAGGAAATGAAGAAGGCAAAGAATACATCACCGGTCTTCATAATGAAGGTGATTTTCTGGGCTACGAGGCCTTATTGCAGGGTGCTACATATTCCGAATCTGCTGTAGCCCTGGAAGATGCCGAGCTTTCTATCATACCGGCAGAAGATTTTAACAGTCTGATATATAAAAACCGTGATGTAGCTGATAAATTTATAAAACTGCTATCGCACGACCTGAAAGAAAAACAGGAACGGCTTTTAAAACTCGCTTATAATTCTATCCGAAAAAGAGTTGCCGATGCGCTCGTTATGTTATACGACAGATATAAAAAAGAAGGGGCTGCCACCTTCAGCATGGCCATACCCAGAGACGACCTGGCGAGTATTGTTGGAACAGCACCTGAATCAGTGATAAGAGCTTTGAGCGATTTTAAATCAGAAAAGCTGGTTGAAATAAGTGGCAGTAACATTACAATCCTTAATCCTGATAAGCTGAAGGCTATGAAAAATTAGTCGACTGGAGATATCTATCGTTAATTTCCATAATTTTTGTCACTTTTTTTTCTGAGAAGATTTGATTGGTTTAGTTATAAATCAATAAATTCAATGACTTTTGTCATTTTTTTACCGACAAACCTGCTCTAATTTTGTGTTACTTAATAAAGTGACGATGACGATCAGGATTAATAATAATTTAAAGCTGAAAGATATTCAAAAGGTTTTTAGTAAAAAATTTCCCTATCTGAAACTGGAATTTTTTGCACGCCCGTTTGCGGATGGAGAATTGTCAGTTGGTAAACAACATGTTGACAGTGAAACATTAATAAGTGACATTGCCCTTAAAAAACTTACTGAAACCTTAACTTTTTCGCCGGAAGAAACTGTAACAGATACAGAACGCAAACTCAGAGAACAGCTGGGATTATTTGCACATGTATTTCGCAAAAGTGGCAATTTATGGATCCACACTACGAATACCCATCACTGGACACTGCAACATCAGGAGGAACATGCTGAGGAAGGTGCCAAATATAACCCGCAACTGAATATTATTGAAGAGAATAACGAAGATGATGGGGATGAGGGATGAATTGAATCCCGGAGAAAATACTCCCACCTTAGCCAAATATTTTCCCCGGATTTAATATCCCATTAGGATCAAAAACCCTTTTGATGCCTCGCATCAGTTCCAATTGATTTTCCCCAAACACAATAGGCATAAACTCCTGCTGCACAAGACCTATACCATGCTCACCACTGATGGTGCCTCCTAGTTTTTTGCAGAGTTCAAATATTTCGGCAATGGCTTTTTTGATGGTCTTATTCCAAATCTCTTCGCTCAGATCGCCTTTCAATATATTGACATGCAGGTTTCCATCTCCAGCATGGCCATAGCATGCAGATGCAAATCCATATTTCATACCAATGGCCTTTACCCCTGTCAGCAATTCCGGCAATGATGCCCGGGGTACAACAGTATCTTCTTCTTTATAAATAGATTTTGCCTTTACTGCTTCCCCAATTTTCCGCCGAAGGCTCCATAGTTTTTCTTTTTCAAAATCACTGTCGGCAAATAAAACATCGGTAGCACCGGCCTCCTCAAGTACCTCATTTATTATTTCACAGTCTTTATTAAGGCTATCAAGATAATTACCATCCACTTCTATCAAAAGCTGCGCCTGTGTATTGCTTGCAAGAGGGTGGGCAACAGATGTATAAGCCATGGTATAAATAATTGCATCGCGTTCCATAAATTCCAAAGCGGAAGGCGTTATGCCTCTTTGAAAAATCTTTGCCACAGCGGCACAAGCCTGATAAGGATCCGTAAAGGAAGCAAGCATCAGCAGGTTATGCCTGGGAAGCGGTATAAGTTTCACAACTATTTTGGTCACAAATCCCAGGGTGCCTTCACTGCCCACCATCAACTGTGTGAGGTGGTAACCGGTAGAATATTTTAACGTATTGGCTCCGGTCCAGAAGATCGTTCCATCAGCCAGAACCACTTCAAGGTTCAGGATAAAATCTTTGGTAGTGCCATATTTCAATGCGCGGGGCCCTCCGGAACTGTGTGCCACATTTCCACCCATAAAACAGGAACCTTTGGAGGCAGGATCCGGCGGATAAAACAAACCTTTCGCGGCTACGGCATCCTGCAGAACCTGGTTGATAACACCCGGTTCTACGATAGCTTGAAAATTATTTTCATCAATTTCCAGAATACTGTTCAGCTTTTCGGATGAAAGGCATACCCCACCGAAAACAGGCAATGCACCACCGCTTAGGCCGGTACCGGCACCCCTGGGGGTAACTGCAATATGGTTTTTATTACACCAGGCCAGTATTTGGCTTACCTGGCCGGTGTTTTTGGGTATCAACACTATCTCCGGCTCAAACTGGAGGTCCTCGGTATAGTCATGAGCATATAAACGCATTGATTCTGAATCACATATCACATATTCAGCTCCAAGAACCGTGATGAAATAATCAATATCTGCGGCATCTATATTTTTGTAATTGGACGTGTTTGTTTTCATCTTCTGATTGAATGAGATATATTTGCCTTCTGAATTAACGCCACTTGCCTCTTTTTATGAATGATCGTTTATGATTATCCACTTTAAAATTCATTCCTTTTCAATGAAAAAATCTGTATTATTTTTATTGGCTTTCCTGCTGCCAGTTTTGCTCTTTTCTTCCGGCAAAGATAAAAATAAAGAAAGGCCGGGCAGCAGAATATTATCCGGTGCTGAAACAAACCCTGATAATAAAGGCAGCAAAAAAGAAAAAAAATCTGAAGAAGGTGCGCTTAGTATCCAGAATATCTTTGGCTCTGGAATGTTTTATGCGAAATCAAAGGGTGGTTATACCATGCTCAAAAATGGCAATTACTGTGTTGAAGATTATGATGCTGCCAATAAAGCATATGAGATACTGGAATACAGCTTCAGCAGAGATTCTGTGGTAGATACCCTTTTCAGCCAGAAATTTATAACGGATACTACAGCATTGCCGAAAAACTTTGCGCTCGAAAACTTTCAGATCAGCGCAAATAAAAAATATATCCTGCTGCAAACAGCTACCCAATCGATATACCGCCATTCCAAAAAAGCTATTTATTATATCTACAGTATCCGCACGCACAAGATCAAGAAAGTACATCACGACAAAGAAGTGTTCTATGCTAATTTTTCGCCCGACGAAACCAAAGTAGCCTATGTATTTGATAACAATCTTTATATACAGTATTTTCTATTCGGCGACTCAACCGTTCAGGTCACAAGAGACGGGTTGCTGAACAATATCCTGAATGGGAAAACGGATTGGGTTTATGAAGAAGAATTCTCCATGTCGCAGGGATACGAATGGTCGCCCAGGGGAGATAAAATTGTGTATTACCGGTTTGACGAGAGCAAAGTAAAAATGTACCAGCTGGCTTATTATGATTCCCTGTATCCCACACAATATCAATACAAATACCCGGTAGCCGGCGAAGATAATTCCAAAGTGAGTGTATGGGTATATGACCTTAATGCCGATCTGAAAAGAAAGCTGGACCTGCATGAAGAACAGGACCAGTATATTCCCAGGATCTACTGGACCAAAGACGACAATACAGTGGCCGTGGAACGACTGAACAGGCAGCAGAACAATCTTGAACTTATAGAAGCCAGCAGTCCGGGATGGAAACTGAAAACCGTTCTCAAAGAGCATGATAATGACTATATAGAGATTACCGATAACCTGTATTTTTTTGACGATAATTCTTTTATGATGTGCTCCTCCAGAAGCGGGTTCAACAATATTTACCTATATGACAGGGATGGTAAGGAATTGCGCAACCTGACACCGTACAGGTTTGATGTAGAGAATATTCTGGGTTATGATGATTCATCCAAAAATATATTTTATTCAGCCAAAGAGCCAAACCCGAGAACCTCTACCATTTTCCAGGTGAATATAGATGGAACCGGCAAAAAGACTTTGAACGATGATGAAAAAGGATCGAATTCTGTAGAGTTTGCATCCGATTACAAGCATTATTTAATGACCTCTTCATCGGCCATGGTACCCTATACAAGTGCTGTTTATGATATAACAGGCAGGAAGATAAAAGTAGTGGAAGACAATGCCGAATTAAAAAAGACCATGAAAAGTGAAAATTTTTCACCCAAAGAATTTTTTGATCTCAACCTGGCTGATTCCGAATCGCTTAGCATATGGATGATAAAACCGCCGCATTTTAAAAAACATCATAAATATCCTGTCTTGTTCAGTATATACGGCGGGCCGGGCATACAGACGGTAAACGATGCCTGGGGTGGTGGGCTTGATATGTGGTACCAGTATCTCGCCCGCAAAGGTTATATCATTGTATCGGTAGATAACAGGGGCACAGGGGGCAAAGGCAGGGATTTTAAACACGCCACCTATCTTAAGCTCGGGCAGAAAGAAAGTGATGACCAGATTGCAGCTGCAAGATATTTGGCCAAGCAGGATTATGTTGATCCAAAGCGAATAGGCATTTATGGATGGAGTTTCGGAGGCTATATGTCGTCGATGTGCATCACCAAAGGAGCTGATGTTTTTAATACGGCTATTGCTGTAGCTCCGGTAACCGACTGGCGCTATTATGATAACATCTATACCGAAAGATATATGGGCCTGCCGAAAGCCAATGCCGATAACTATGATGCCACATCCGTACTGACCTATGTTCAGAAACTGAAAGGAAATTTCCTCCTCATTTTCGGAACCTATGATGATAATGTGCATCCGCAAAACAGTATCATGCTGGTAAAGAAGATGATAGAGCTGAATAAAAAGTACGATTCAGAATTCTATCCCAATAAAAACCATGGCATCTATGGAGGATATACCCGTCTGCATTTATACAGCCGTATCACAGATTATATTTTAGAACATTTGTAATGCGGTTTATTTTGTAGTTTGCGAATGAAAGATCGAGACATAGATAATTACCCTATAGAATGAATACCTGAGTTGACTAATAATTTCTTTGCGCTCTTTGCGAAAAACTTTGCGTTCTTTGCGTGAGATATTTCTCGCTAAGGCTGTAAAGGGGAAACCGCAAAGGTCGCAAAGATGAATACGAAAGATATTGCAAAGGAAATTGAACACAAGATAACATAAACTAAATAACCCAGACATGGAACAGGAACAGGAAGTAGATTTATCAGCAATGCAAATGGCCGGATCGCCGCAAAAAAAAGGACATCCAAGAAGTTTATGGATCCTATTCGGCACCGAAATGTGGGAACGTTTCGGATATTATCTCATGGTAGGTATCTTCTTTTTGTATCTTGTTGATCCAATTGCACATGGTGGTAAAGGATTTACCAATAAAATGGCCGCTGACCTTGTGGGTTCTTTTATTGCACTTGTTTACCTTACCCCTTTTATCGGTGGTCTTATTGCCGACCGTTATCTTGGCTACCGCCGGAGCATTATTGTGGGTGCGGCACTTCTTTCCGCAGGCTACTATACCCTGGCACTACCAGGTGATACAGCTTTATATGTGGCATTGCTGATGATTATCGTAGGTAACGGATTTTTCAAGCCTAATATAAGTACCCTACTCGGTAATATTTACAACCGAACGGATCTTAAGGCCAAAAAAGATGTGGCTTATAATATTTTTTATATGGGCATAAACCTGGGGGCTTTTGTCTGCAATTTCGTTGCTGCTTATATGCGGAACCATTTTGGCTGGGGCTATGCTTTTGCCGCTGCTGGTGTAGGGATGACCATCGCTTTGTTCTGGTTTCTTTTTGGAATGAAGCACGTGGCTGAAGGGGATATTAAAAAGAAACTTCAGAAAGAAGATATGCCGATGAGTAAAATTCTCGGATATGTATTTCTTCCTGCAGTAATTACTGCTTTGATAGGATGGAATCTGAATAAATTACTCGGGCATACCATTTTCGGTACGCCTTCGAATGACGCGTTTATGTGCGCATGTATCCCGATCATTATCTTTTACATAGGTCTCTTTACCCGATCTTCAAAAGAAGACAAAAGAGGCCTGGGTGCATTGTTTGCTTTTTTCATTGTATCAATCGTTTTCTGGGTTATCTACAATCAGAACAGTACCGGACTTACCATCTGGGCTGACCAATACACCAACAGGACCATACCTGAATCAATGGTAGGGGTAGGTAAGTCTATTGGCGCCATACAGGTAATTTCTACCAAACCGGATAGTGAAACAAAAATTGATGAATATTTCCGTCCTGTTCTGGATGCCAATGGAAAGACCCAACAGGTATTGGCTCCGAATCCTTATTTCCAGAATCTGCCAAAATCTGAATGGCCGGCAGATGGCAAGGCCAAATTGATTTCCACAGAAATATTCCAGTCCATAAACCCCTTCTTTATAATATTCCTCACTCCAATCGTTGTGGGCCTGTTTACCTGGCTCGGCAAACGAAAACGAGAGCCAAGCACACCCGTAAAAATCGGAATGGGTATGATCATTGCCGGACTTTCTTCGCTCCTCATGCTGTTTGCTGTAATGTCTATAAATGTATATCACGATAAAGCTGCAAGTAGCTGGATCATTTGCACATACGGACTCTTTACACTGGGCGAACTCCTTGTAAGCCCTATTGGATTATCCATAGTATCCAAACTGTCTCCACCACGTATTACGGCATTGATGATGGGCGGATTTTTCCTTGTAAATGCCATTGCCGGAAAAGTAGCCGGATTGATGGGTACCTTCTGGGACAGCTTTACCGATAAAACAAATTACTTCCTGATCCTGGTAGTGGCTGCCGGTATTGCAGGCACCGTTATGTTTATCATGAGCAAATGGATCGCACAGGTAGTAAGAGAAAAGACCGGGGCGAATTGATAAAATAATCTTTAACTGTGATGGGGAATGATGGGTATGATAATACATGATTTTGGAAATAAAATACCGAGGTTTTTATATCATATTGTATCACAAAAATCACATGCATCATAGTCAAAGATGATTAAACCTGAATACAAATATTCAGAGTTAACTTCTAAGATTATCGGCTGTGCCATGGAAGTCCATAATATTTTAGGGAATGGATTTCAGGAACTTATATATCAGAGAGCATTAGCTTTAGAATTGGAAATTCAAGGACTTGGCTTTGTCAGAGAATTCGAAATGCCCATATTCTATAAGCAAATTAGCATTGGAACCCGCAGAGTGGATTTTCTGGTTGAAAACAATTTAAGCGTAGAGATCAAGGCAGTAAAAAACCTTGAACCTGTTCATTTGGCACAGGCCATAAATTATCTCGAAGCCTATAATCTTGAAATTGGTTTGCTTATTAATTTTGGTGATGTTAAACTTCGCTTTCACAGGCTTGAAAATCATAAATGGAAACCATATAATTCTAAACTTTGATGGGGTATGATCTATTTGATAATTCATGATTTGAAAAGAATCTTAAAATTTAAATCATGTCGTATCACAAAAATCATATACATCACAGTTTAAGACAATTGCTTAAGACGTTATTTATTGCACATCACATTATTCCGTAAAATTTAAACTTTGATGGGGAATGATGTATATGATACGACATGATTTGAATAGAATCGTATCAATTAAATCATGTCGTATCACAAAAATCACATACATCACAGTTTAAGACAATTGCATAAGAAGTTATTTATTGCACATCACATTAATCCGGAATAATCTAAACTTTGATGGGGTATGATGTACGTGATAATTCATGATTTGAAAAGAATCTTATAAATTAAATCATGTCGTATCACAAAAATCACATACATCACAGTTTAAAACATGTTAAATATCCGCAAATTATTTCTCTTTCTCTCCAAAAAGCCTCAACGATAATCCCACATTTAAAAAAAAACCGCCCCCTGTGTCATAATAACTGACCGGAGCAGCAGCTGACATACCCGCCTGGGCCTGAAAACTCAATTTCTTTCCTCCCAACCTGTATGTGAGGCATATTGCAGTTGACGGTTCACTGTTTGCATGATTTGTGATTGAATATAGAGGACCATATGGTGCATTTGGATTTACACCTGCATGGAAAGAATAAAAATGATCGTAAAACAAATAACCGTATCTAGCGGAAATGCTGAAACTATGACGTCTATTACCTGGTATGCCTAAATCAAATTGCACAAAGGGTTCGGTACAATTTGTTCTGAATGTATCTGAAGGTAATGAACCTGCCAGGGCATCATTCCAGACCTGGAAATCCCTGTGATATCTACCGGCCCCGCCAAAAATTTCAATGATTATGGAATCCTTAAATTTTTTAAAATAACCAACTGCAAACTCCCAGCTGTTTCTATTGCTGTTATCGAAAGTCGAACCAAAAGAAAAGCTCCCTGTTACAGCAAACGATTTTGAAAAGGAATAGGCAGCCTGAAATCCATAATTTTCTGTTCCTGTTGAGGCTGATAGCCTTAGTTCATTTTTTTGTGTAAGAAGAGGCACATTTTGTGCAACAGTATAACGCATATCCTGGCTATATGCATAAGAACTAAGACAATGGATTGGTATAAGGATAAGGATCCATTTCATATTTGAGGTTTATGAGTTTTTTGCAGGTGTAATTTTGGGGCTAAAATGATCAAAAAGCTTAAGGGATATACCTATATTCATGAAAAAATTTACAGGCGCATCAAAATTTGTCATTGGAGTTAGAAATGTGAGCCCCATCTGTGCCTGGAAACTAATCTTATTCAGTCCTAACCTGTAGGTAATGCATGGTTCAAAAAATGGCGCGCTATTTGGAATGGCCTGAGAGATGTTGGCCCCATTGGAACTAAATTCTGTAGAAGAAAAATGGTCATAAATTATATATCCTATTTTGAATGAACCGGTAAACCGTTGACTCCTTGCCTTATAAGTTAAGGCATCCAATTGCGCAAAAGGTATTGTGCAATGTGTTCGAATTATTTCAGAAGGTAAACTATTTGCGGGAGGATCTGACCAAATTGTGAAATTTCTATAATATCTTTCTGCACCACAATAGATTTCAAAGGGTGAATTTTCATTCGATTCAAAATATCCGATAGCAAACTCCCAGCTGTTTCGAATACTGAAATCGTTCACACCATTAGAATAGCCGCCGATAACGGCTAACGCCTTACTGATTGCATAAGCGCCTTGAAAACCATAAGTTTCTGTTCCGGTAGTTGCTGATAATCTTAATTCATTTTTTTGTGTTAGAAGAGGTACATTCTGCGCGACTGTATAACGCATATCCTGGCAATCTGCTAAGGAACTAAGAGAAAGGATTGGGATAAGGATAAGGAACCATTTCATACTGAAATATTTATAATTAAAGGACGAATATGGGACAGCTGATGTTAGGTAATTATGCTAAAAAATAGAAATATTCAATTAATCCTTACTTTCGTACCCCATGCTTCGACTCGTTAACAGCTTTACCTATCCATTCATTTTTGTGAGCCTCCTCTGGATCATTATGATCTTTCAGGTGGCCAGCGGGATTAGTTTTGCGAACTGGGGCGTAGTGCCCCTTACGCTTACCGGGCTCAGAGGCATCATCACCATGCCACTGGTACATGCAGGATATATGCACCTCTGGTCCAATACATTCCCTCTTATTGTTCTGGGGGCCGGGGTCAACTATTTTTACCCTGAAGTATCGGGAAAAACATGGATGATCATATACCTGGGAACCGGTATTCTGGTCTGGCTTTTTGCCCGGCAGAATGACCATATCGGGGCAAGCGGCATTATATACGGCCTGGCCGCTTTTTTGTTTTTTGGTGGAATATTCAGGAAAGATAACCGGCTCAGGGCCCTGTCGCTCATTATTTTAATATATTATGGTGGCATATTCTGGGGCGTATTTCCCATAGATCCTCATATCAGCTGGGAAGGTCATTTATTTGGTGCCTGCACAGGCGTACTTGCGGCATTTATATTTCGCAATAGCGGCCCAAAACCTCAGAAACCGGAATGGATCAATGAAATAGAACAGGACGACGGCCTGCCCCATATCTCACATTATTTTGAAGTTAATCCCTGAGTTGATGTACCGCTTTGAAATACTGAAAACAGCCGATGAAATGTTGCGCTATGTTGACTTAATGTGGCAATTACCGGCGCATGAATATAATGAGGCAGAATATGTTGAGATGCTTAACGAAATGATTCCGCATGGGTACAGCCAGGTGGCAGTATTTATAGAAGACAAATGTGTTGGCATTGCAGGATACTGGATCAATACCAAACTCTTCACCGGCAAATACGCAGAACTCGATAATGTGGTGATTGATAAAGACTACCGAAGCAAAGGAATCGGTGCTGAGCTATGCATTTTTATTGAAAAAGATGCCATTGCAAAAGGATGTAAATATATTGTCCTGGATTGTTTCCTCGAAAACGTCAGGGCCCAGGAATTTTACAATAAACTGGGCTATGCTGCACGGGGCTATCATATGATCAAGAAGGTCTGATCTCATCTTTCTTCGAAAGCAAATTCCTGGCACAACTTTGCCTGATCTTTTCTTTGAAGATCCTAAAATGAAAAACTCAATTAATGGGTACGCTTTTTATCGTTTCCAGTGCGGCTCCAAGTCTGTCTACAACCTCTGTTTTCCCGAGCAGTTCTGCCATATCCCACAGCGCCGGCCCAATGGATTCACCTGCAAGCAACACCCTGAATAACTGCAGGTACTGGCCGGGTTTCACATTGAAGGCTGCTGCGGTTTCTTCATATTCTTTCTGGATATTTTCATGGGTAAAATCTGAAAGATTTTCAAGCCTGGTTTTTATTTTCGCAAAGAAATCAGGAGCTATGGCGTCCCATTTTTTCTTCAATACTTCCGCATCATAGGTGTTCGGTTTCTCAAAAAAGAAATAACCCAGTTTCCAGAAATCATCCATAAAACCAGCTTTTTCTTTGATGAGTCCGCATACCTTTTCAACATAGGCTATGCTGGTAATGATCCCCTTTTCCGTAAGCTTCGGCAAAAAGTCTTCGGCCAGCAATTCATCGCTTTGCTTTTTGATATACTGGTGGTTATACCATTTTGCTTTTTCAGGATCAAAACGGGCGCCCGATTTGCTCACCCGTTCCAGAGAAAATTCCCGGATCAGTTCATCCATCGAGAACAACTCCTTATTGTCACTGGGATGCCAGCCCAGCATGGCCAGGATATTTGTAAATGCTTCAGGCAGATATCCGGCTTCCCGATAACCACTTGCTTTTTCACCGATAAACGGATCTGTCCAATTGAGCGGGAAGACGGGGAAACCCAAACGGTCACCGTCTCTTTTGCTCAGTTTTCCATTTCCGTCCGGACGCAGAATAAGCGGCAAATGTGCAAATTGCGGCATCACTTCTTCCCATCCTAAATACCTGTACAACAGCACATGAAGTGGTGCAGAAGGCAGCCATTCCTCTCCCCGGATGACATGGGTTATTTTCATGAGATAATCATCCACCACATTGGCGAGGTGATAGGTAGGCATTCCGTCAGATTTGAACAGCACTTTGTCATCCAGCTGGTTGCTTTGTACCGAAACCCATCCCCTGATGATATCATTCAGTTTTACTTCCTCATTCCGCGGAATTTTGATCCGGATCACATAAGGCTCACCGGCATCCAGCCGCGCTTTCACATCATCGGCTGAAAGTGTTAGGGAATTTTTGAGATATTCTCTTGTAATATGGTCATACTTAAAAGCATTGCCCCCTGATTTGTTCATGCGCTCCCGCATTTCATCCAGCTCCTCCGAGCTATCAAATGCATAATAGGCATAGCCTGCTTCCAGAAGCTGGTCAGCATACTGCTTGTACATTTCTTTTCGCTCACTCTGGCGATAAGGTCCATAGGGTCCTCCTATACCGGGGCCTTCATCGTATTGCATACCGGCCCATTTCAATGATTCTATGATATAATCTTCGGCACCGGGTACAAAACGGTTCTGGTCGGTATCTTCAATGCGCAGCAAAAAATCGCCGTTCATTTTTTTGGCAAAAAGATAATTATACAAAGCGGTACGAACGCCGCCCACATGCAGCGGACCTGTAGGTGATGGAGCAAATCGTACTCTGATGCGTCTGTCGTTCATTTCTAATATTAAATTGTAAAAAAGAAGGGCAAAATTATTAATTTTAACCGGTTTTTAGTTGTTTTTAATCCTTTTCATGTAACTTCATACCATGAAAATTCTCAGCAGCAGACAGATACGCGAAGCAGATGCCTACACCATTGCGCACGAACCTATAAGCTCAGAAGCACTGATGGAGCGCGCCGCTAAGGCCTTTACCCATGAATTTGTGAAGCACTATACAAACCAAAGATCCGTAGTCATATTCTGCGGTATGGGCAATAATGGCGGTGATGGGCTGGCAATTGCGCGCATGCTCCTGGAAAAAAATTACAGGGTTGAAGTTTTGATTGTTAAATCCGGGATGAACTTTTCAAAAGATTTCATGATCAATCATGAACGTCTGGCAAAACTGCCAATCGCTAGGATAAATGATCTGGAAGATATCAGCCATCTTCCTGACCTGGAAAAGGATACGGTGATCATTGATGCTATTTTCGGGACAGGGTTATCCAGACCCACAGAAGGGCTCGCCAAAACTGTAATTGATGCGATAAATGATATGAAACTGGATGTGGTTTCGGTTGATCTGCCTTCCGGATTATATACAGACATAGAAAACCACAGGAACGACAGTATTATCAAAGCAGGCAAAACATTCAGTTTTCAGCTGCCAAAAATGTCATTTTTCTTTTGCAGCAATGCAACACATACAGGTGACTGGAAGGTATTGGATATTGGTCTGAATCAGGAATTTATTGAAGACCAGGAAACTGATCACTTTTATATTGATCATGCGAAGGCAAAATATATCCTAAAACCACGGTTGCATTGGAGTCATAAAGGGACATACGGTCATGCCCTTATCTGGGCAGGTTCTTATGGCAAAATAGGGGCCGCGCAACTGGCTGCCCACGGCTGCATGAATGCAGGTGCGGGATTGACGACAGCATTCATTCCGGGTTGTGGTTATGTTATTTTTCAGACGGCTTTGCCTGAAGTGATGGCGCTCACAGATATTGATGATTTTAAACTGACAGTTTTCCCGGATTTGTCTGCATATTCAGCTATTGGGATCGGACCAGGGATAGGTACCCATCTGAGTACCGCAAAAGCATTGTCGGAAGTATTGCATGCCGCCAAAGACATCCCGGTAGTCATAGATGCGGATGCATTGAACATCTTAAGCACCCATAAAAAAGGATTATTAAAATTACCACGCCATAGCATTTTAACACCGCATCCCAAAGAATTTGAGCGACTTGCAGGCCCGGCTGAAAATGATTGGGATCGACAGCGAATGGCGGTTGCTTTTGCCAAAGAGTATGATTGTGTTTTGGTTTTAAAAGGAACTTATACATCCGTAAATCTACCTAATGGCGATAGCTGGTTCAATGCCACCGGAAACCCGGGCATGGCAAAGGGCGGATCAGGCGATGCATTGACAGGAATTATAACAGGATTGCTGGCACAAAAATATTCAATTGAAGAAGCTTCCATTTTAGGTGTTTATCTTCATGGCATGGCCGGAGATTTTGCAGCTCGTAAACACAGTGAATGGAGTATGCGGGCGAGTGATCTGATTGACAACCTCGGAGAAGCGTTTAATGATGTGCTAATGAGTTGATATGCGCATGTGCTGATTAATGATTGCGATGAAATATACTTTTAATAAAGCAATAGAAATATTAGAACGAACACCAGTCGTTTTAAAGACTTTGCTGTCAGGCCTTTCTGAGGAATGGACGATGCATAATGAAGGCGCCGAAACATGGAGCCCTTATAATGTGATCGGACATCTGATTCATGGAGAAACAACCGACTGGATGCAAAGGATGGCAATAATCCTTGATGATAAGAGTGACCATAAATTCAAACCTTTCGACCGCTTTGCGATGTTTGAAGAAAGCAAAGGAAAATCAATGAACCAATTGATGGATGATTTTGAAAAAGTCCGCAAAGAAAACCTGGCAAAATTCAAGGCATTAAATCTGAGTGAAAAACAATTGGATCTGAAAGGCGTTCATCCCAGCTTTGGAGAAGTGACTTTGAAAAATCTATTAGCCACATGGGTAGCCCACGATCTGGATCATATTCAGCAGATCGTCAGAGTTATGGCCAAGCAATACAAAGACGAGGTTGGTCCATGGGTGGAGTATTTGAGGATTTTGAAATGAGGGGAAATTATTTGAAAATGAGGCAATTTGAAAATTTGAAAATGCCTGACGGAAGTAATTTATTAGATTAACATTACATTTTATGATGCATCCAGCTTTGACAACTTTTGAAAAGTTGTCAAAGCTGATTAAAATATAATGTTTTTATCTTTGTATATACTCGAAATCATGCTCCAGAGGAGCGCACTGTTTGTAGAAACTAACCCACAACAAAATTTAGCTCCGGAGGAGCGGCCCGTTTTTTTATGGCAAACACATACACCCAATTATACGTCCAGATGGTCTTCGCGGTGCAAGGCCGACAAAATCTTATTAAAAAAGAACATCGCGAAGAATTGCATAAATTCATTACGGGTATTGTTCAAAATAGAAATCAAAAAATGCTATCCATTTTCTGCATGCCTGATCATTTACATGCACTCGTTGGGTTGCAACCAAATATAATTATTTCGGATCTGGTGCGCGATGTAAAAACGGGATCAACGAATTTTATTAATGATAGCTGGGGGTTAAAACATAAATTTCATTGGCAGGAAGGTTTTGGAGCTTTTTCCTATTCCAGGAGCCAGATAGATACAGTGATAAAATATATTTTGAACCAGGAAATGCATCATAAAAAGATGACATTCAAAGAAGAATATATTGGATTTTTGAAAAAATTTGAAATCGAATATAATGAACAATATTTGTTTAATTGGATAGAATAAACAGGTCGCTCCGATGGAGCTTGAAATGCATCGGCTTTCGCTTTTTCTACAAACAGTAGGCTCCTATGGAGCCATTATGCGAAATAACCAATAGAAATATCAACCAATCAGGCCGCTCCACTGGAGCATGAAATACAGCAGAATATGGGTTTGCTACATACAGCAGGCACCTCCGGAGCCACTTATCGAATGGGATAATAAGAATCAATAAATTCCCAAAAAAATTGCTTTGACAACTTTCAAAAAGTTGTCAAAACTTAGTTTATCCCCCTACCCCATCGGTTCAAAATGCGCTGAAAAATGTCTCAAAAATTTTGGTTCTGCTGTGATCTTATATCCTTTCACCGAATCTTTGTTTTTCATCATGTCTGCAAAAACTTCAATCACATATTCGATATGGCTTTGCGTATATACCCTGCGTGGGATGGCCAGCCGCACCAGCTCCATGGTATGTGGGATAAGCTTATGATTATCATCATATTTGCCAAACATCACCGAACCGATCTCTGCAGCACGAATGCCTCCTTTCAGATACATTTCGCCTGCCATGGCCTGCCCAGGGTATTGATCTACTGGGATATGCGGATACATGGCCTTGGCGTCAATATATACGGCATGGCCACCAATCGGCAGCATTAACGGTACACCTAAGGCACTCAGCTTTTCGCCCAGATAGGTTGTGCTCCGGATCCTGTATTTAAGATAGCCGGGGTCGAATACTTCTTTCAATCCTATGGCGATAGCTTCCATATCACGGCCTGAAAGACCGCCATAGGTATTGAATCCTTCCCCGATAATTAACGTATTTTTACATTCTTCCCACAATTCTAAATCTTTCACGGCCAGGAAACCACCCATGTTTACAAGCGCATCTTTTTTTGCACTCATAATGGCGCCATCCGTCAGGCGGAACATTTCCTGTGCAATGCCTTCGTAAGAATAATTCTCAAACCCTGCTTCCCGGTGTTTGATGAAATAGGCATTCTCTGCAATCCTGCAGCAATCAAGAATATACAACACTCCGAATTCTTTGCATATTTCACTTACAGCTCTTGCATTGGCCATGCTTACCGGTTGCCCGCCACCACTGTTATTGGTAACTGTTAAAATAACCGCAGCTACATTTTTTCCATGTTTCCCGAGCAGCGATTTCAGCTGTTCTGTATCCATATTTCCCTTGAAAGGATGCAAAAGTGATGGTTCTTTTGATTCTGCTATAGGAATATCAATCGCCTCAGCACCTGTAACTTCAATATTTGCCCGCGTGGTATCAAAATGGGTATTGCTGATAAATATTTTATTCTTGCCTCCAAGGTTTCCATACAGAATTCGTTCGGCCGCACGGCCCTGGTGTGTGGGCAGGATATGTTCAAATCCTGTGAGATTCTGAATCACATGCTGCATCCGCAGCCAGCTTTCTGAACCGGCATAGGCTTCATCGCCTTCCATGATCCCGGCCCACTGGTGCGCACTCATGGCAGAGGTTCCGCTATCGGTAAGGAAATCTATTATTACCTGGTCTGAGGTAAGAAGAAATGGATTATAATGTGCCGCCTTTAAATAGGCTTTTCTTTCTTCTTCAGTACTGATATGAATGGGTTCAACCGATTTGATCTTAAACGGTTCTATGATCGTTTTAAATTCCATGAAATGATATTAAATTCTATAAATAAAAACGCTGTGGCTTATTTATTATCAGGCGGTTTCCAGCAATTTTCTGCTGCTTTTTTTTGCGGTTTCGCTATAGGGTTTATAGGCGCAAAGCGGATCACTCGCTACAGGGTTGCCGGTGGAAGCAAATGCCCTGGCCCTTGATCCGCCGCAGATGTAGCGGTATTCGCATTCGCCACACTTGCCTGTAAAGTTTGCAGGATCGCGCACCAATTTAAATTCCTTGCTGTTTCTGTATATATCCACAATATTGGTTTCGCGGATATTGCCTGCTTTTAATGGCATAAATCCCGATGGATATACATCGCCCTGGTGCGAAATAAACAGAATGCCATTACCATCCCTGATGCCAAATCCCCTTTGAAGCAGGATGGGTTGTTTATGGGTCATAATAGAATGATTGGCTTTCGCTTTTTCCAGTTCTACCCTTCTTAAATGGGGTGCTTCTGTGGTTTTCACGGCAAAAGATGCTTCTTTGCCAATATTTACCAGCCAGCGCATCACCCCTTCTGCTTTATCAGGGCTTAGTTCTTTTAATGCCGTACCACGACCTACAGATATCAGGAAAAATACAGACCAGCGCATGATGCCATCCATGGCTTTCAAACGCTCATATATCTGTGGCAGATCATCTATCGTGTTTTCGGATACGAGGGTATTGAACTGTATTTTGATGCCGGCTTCATTGGCCAGCTTTGCGGCCCGCATGGTATCATCAAAACAACCCGGTACGCCTCTGAATGCATCATGTGTTTCGGCCGTAGCACCATCCAGGCTGAGTGAAATAGCCTGAACATTGAGTTTTTTTATTTTGTCGAATAATTTGGCAGTCAGGTTTTTAGTGGCACTTGGTGATAAGGACATGCCGATACCCATTTCTTTTGCGCGTTCGAGAATATCAAACACAAAAGGATGTTTTAATGGGTCGCCACCGGTAAGAACCACATGCGGTATTGGCTCACCAAATCCTTTAAGATCTTCAAGCAGTTGAAATGCTTCTTCTTTATTCATTTCAAGCGGATCATGCTGCAAAAGAGCTTCTGCACGGCAATGCTGGCATGCCAGATCGCAGCAGCGGGTCAGTTCCACATATACGAGCATCGGGCGCTCATCAAATATATACTTACTAGCGGGGGACAGTCTGTTTGACATAGTATTACTTAATTTTAAGATGCAAATTAAGCCCCATTAACTGCGGAAAAATATGATTTGTATCAGGTTTTGAGATGATTTTTAATAGCGAAAATGCAATTCCGGAATCAACGCTGCGGCTAATTTCAGAACCATTAATTTTTTGGCATTTTTACCCGGATGCCCATAATGGCAAGCGTGGCCAGGCCCGCCAGAACGGCAAAACCGGCTATGGTAAAAATATACATGTATGGCATTACATGCATCATTCTATCATTAAAACCGGCATTTGGTGTCATTTTTTCATAATAGGCTTTTGAAATTCCCGCACCGATCAGCGATAGCCAGAAAATGAGCAAGGGAATATTGGCCACCCAGAAACCGGTATGAACAATAAGCAGTTCTTTTTTGGTCCACTGATGGAATTCTGATAAGATATAAAATACAGATGCCATAAGGATCATGGTATTGATGCCAATGGTAGTACCCATGGCATGTGCTACCGTAATATGGGTGCCATGTGTATAATTATTGATGGCAGGGACCGACATGAGGAGGGCCAATGCCAGATTTAAAAATACCCATATCTCTGAGGCAAACAGGAATTTATAAGCCAGCAGGTTCTTGTGTTTGATAACATCACTTACGGTTTTCCGCCAGCTGCGGATGATATTTAAAAAGATGACCCATTCGGTCATGCTAATGATATAAGATACTTCTTTGATCCAGGGTGCGGATGGTACCAGGTAGGTATGATGGCCCCAGTTGAAAAGCAGGTTTACCAGACCAAGAAAAAAGAAGAAAAAACTTTTGCGGGTATATGCCGTATCCTGGCTGCCGGATATCCTGCACATGAGGTATATACTTGTACCGTACACCATCATATTCCAGGAGCCGACAAGGGAACCATTCGATTTCCACTGGATGGTTATATCCCTGATGATATTGTTCCTGAACCAGGGAAGCACCCAGAGATTGGCCTCGGTATACGTAATGATAAAAAAGATAACACCCGTTACCCACATCCACAGATACACGGGCCAGGTGCCTTTAATGGCGCCTACCGAATGGATAACCTTGATGGCAAAAAGGATCCAGGTACCCAGCAGCGGCAAGGCCAGTACCGGCGGAAATTCCCAGTATTCCCTGCCCCCGAATTTGCTGAACAAAAAACTGCCAAGCACCACCAGCACTGTAGCGATCCACAGCCATAAATAGATAACCGAAAGCTTGATGTATGGCTTTTGTACCCCGGTAGTATCATCCAGAAAATAAAGAACACTGCCTGCGGCTGCAGATAAGATCCAGAACACCGCCGAAGATACATGCAGCGGCCTCAGATTGCGGAAAGGAAGTATTTTGCCCAGGGTATCGGCGTTTATGAAAACAAGGGCTGCCAGCACACCGAAAACCACCGCTGATATTAATAGTAACAGACTGAATTTTAATAATATAATGGATATTTTTTTATTCTTTGTCATGGGCGGATGGTATTTGAGATCGTTATATCGCCCCAGGGTGTGATATCCGGATTTTTTAAGGGATATTCACCTGATTTATTGACACAGGCCAGGTATTCTACCAGGTCATCAACCTCTTCTTTTTTAAGTTTAAAATTTGGCATTCTTGATGTGCCCATACTGATGAAAGCTGAGGCATATAATTTTCCTTTCTGCCCGATTTCATTGGTCAGGTCCGGCCCCATATAACCCCCAAGACCGTACAACTGGTGACAGGCAATGCAATTGTATTCCTGCCAAAGCAATTTGCCGGCCCTTGCTTTTTCGTTGGTAAGCAGCCCATTACTGTTTTCAGTGCCTGCAGTATATACCTTGTACGAATACAGGGATGCCGTTACAATAATGGATATAAATATGGCACGCTTATAATTCATCGCTCCCGGTTTCTGGCACTTCCTGTTTTTTTCAAATACTTTATATTGAAAAATGCAGTCTAAGTTTTTGCAATTTTAAAGGATATATCTGACTAATTACCTGATTTAAATCATGAAATTATATGGCTCATTTTTTACATTCATTATTAGAATGCTATTTCAGGCCTATAATATTCTGTAAAAGATTACCGGCAAATCTAAGACTTAATTCATTTGCAATACCTGCTTTTGTTTACAGGTTTGTGTTGGGGTTATAAGAAATTACCTTCCCCTCAGATTCTTCCGATCTACAATGCAACAGAACCATCACATTATTGGTGGGGACTAGTTGGCCATCAGAATCCGCTGCGAGAGACCAGGATGGGAAGAAATGCACTTTATTTATGGAAAATCAAACCAAGAATAAAGAACACAAGGCTGGAACCTAAAAGAGCTAACAATGCTAATATAATAAGTCCACCCAGGTCTAGCGATATTACGTTGGCGCCTATTATTGATATGACAACCAGCAATAAAGCTATGATAAGAAATATTAAGGCTAATCTAAAATAGATATTTCCTTCTTCGTGTTTTTCTTCTGAATAAGATGCAACATGTGATCTTTTTTTTATTAAATTAAGCTCATTACTATTAACTATTGAAACAGAATGAGCAAAGAGTAAACTGGATGGTTGCAATTTGTTTAATTGTCTTATAATAATGGTTTTAACTGTATTAACATTCGAATGATATTTGACACTTGAATCTTGCTTAATTATATTTATTTCAGGTACAATGGACTTTTCCGTTTTTGGACTTAACATGTTTTTACTAGTCAATTGTTGTAATGCCCAGAGATTGTTTGATTTATCCAATGTTTCAGATTTATTTTCCACCTTGCATGAATTCAAGATCAGCAGAAGTGTATATAAGCAGATATAAATTATCGTTTTCAAAATGTATTTTTTGCTTTGTTTAATAGCTTTATGATTTGATATTTACAACTGAATTATTTGTCATGCGCTGGTTTATGAAATAAACATCCCGGCTGCCTTTCGTGACATGTCTGTAGTTATAGATAATTACTTCGACACTTACAACATCCCCAGGATTAATCCATGTTACAGGATTATATTCTTTAGACGATTACGGCTTTCCAAAGGTTAGTTTGTGCAGTATTTGTCTTTACCTTCCCCTCAGATTCTCCCAATCTTCAATGCAATTGAACCATCCATTGATGGTGGGGACTAGCAGCCCATCAGAATCCTCTGTAAGAGACCAGGATGGGAAAGAGACTGCATTGTATAATGACCTCCCTTATCTCACCAGAATCATTTTCTGCTGATAGGTTTGTGTTGGCGTCACAAGTTTAAATACATACATACCGTTGGCAAAGCCAGGCAGATAAACCGCTGTTTTTTCATTTTTCAGCTGCATGGTATTGCGCGATACCAGGCGGCCCAGCTGGTCATAGATATACAGGTCTGCATTTTCAAGCTCCAGAAAATCAGGATAAATATAAAAGGTGCCGTTGCCGGGATTGGGCACTATATCCAGCGCATCTGCAACAGGCTGATTGTATTGCAGGTATAAATTCTTCAACCCGGCAGAAACTGCATTTTCATACGATACCAGTCCCGGCCTGTAGCTAAGTATCGCCTGGCGCATCCTGTTTATCTGTCCCCGCGTAAAAATATCCATGCAGCGGTCCTGCGAATAATCCATATAATCAGCCACCAGTCTTAAGTAGTTTCCACATTGAATGGGGTCATCACACGAGTCGGTTATTTTGCCATGATATTTTGAATAATAAGCGCCGCTGCAGGGTGGTGTATCATCCACATCATCATTGCCATCTGTGCATCCATCCATGCCCGCACCATCCAGCCCCCAGGTATGCAGCAGATTAAAATAATGCCCTGTTTCGTGCGTAGTGGTTCTGCCGTAATTGTAACTGGCAATATTATACGGTGTATTGCGCCCAAAAAACCGATAGTTTACTACGATGCCATCCGCATTGGGATCTGTAAGGTTTGGCACATCACTGGCGAGATAGGCATATCCTGTTTCAGTACCCGCCCCGGCATTCTGATCAATGGATTTTACGACCCAGATATTAAGGTATCTCTTTGTATCCCATACACTCAGGTCTTTGGTACGCATTTCAGAATCGCTGCTGATGTTTGCGTAAGATGAAGACTGAATATGTTCTATCCCGATGGTCGGATTTCCTTTTGGATCCAGCGCGGCCAGCGAAAATATTATTTTTGCTTCTGTACCCAGCGGGCTTGGATTATATCCCCTGCCATAATGCCCATAATCTTCATTTAATACGGTGATCTGGCTCTGCACAATAGCATCTGAAATATTATTCTTTGCACTGTCATATATCACATGTACTACTACGGGAATGATGAAATACTGGCCGATATCTTTGGTGCCGTTGATGGATTTATAGGAAGGATAACTGTTGAGGCCCAGTTTTGTTTTCATTTTCCCGAAACCGCAATAGGGCTGTGGGTTACTGTTCTGCGCCCAACATGAAACGATACCCAGAAAAAAACATACAAAAGTTATATTCAGCCTGTTTTTCATTGACATAAAAAAAAGCAAAGATATTGCCAAATCAAAGATCAATAAGTTAAAATTTATTCTATATTGAACTGAATTATAAAATCTTATTAGATTTGTTTATATAAATGTTTAGGGGAGTAAACATTGCATGAGAATGGTTGTGTTTTTTTATTGGCAATTTTATCAGTTACTGTAAGCAATTACAGCATGAAAGATATTGAAAGCAAAGAAGATATAAAACTCCTGGTTGACAGGTTTTATGGAAAGGTAGTTGACAATGAATTGCTGGCTCCTGTATTTAAAAATTTTGGTACAAACTGGCAATCACATCTTCCCAGGATGTATGATTTCTGGATCACCCTGCTGCTGCATGAAAAAGCCTATCAGGGAGACCGTTATGTGATCCATGAAAAATTACCGATTCATAAGCCGCATTATGATGAATGGGTCCGTTTATTTGAAATGACTATTGATGAAAATTTCAAAGGATTCCGTTCGGAGCGCGCCAAAATGTTTGCCAAAACCAATGCCCAGCTGTATCTTTTCAGGATGCACAAAAAATAAATGACGGCCTTTACAACGTAAAGAACCTGCCGATATTGAACCCAAGCATAACCTGACCTTTGAGCAAATTGTTTTGCGTATAAGCAATGGTCTGATTTTCAAGAATTCCGTAAGAATTGGTAAGCACAATCTGGAACACATGCCCTCCCGTTTCAATTTCGAGGCAAAGCGCGGCACTGTTATGGTACTGGCTCATGGTCTGGCTGTAATTTGAAATCCGCCAGGCATATTCACCTGTAAGGGCCAGCCTTTTGTTCAGTTTATACCTTGCCATCCCTACCAGAGAAAACATATCATTTTTATCGGTAATATTCTCTACCAGGTTGTAATGCAGCATGGTAGGGGCAATCTGCAATGATAGATTGTCACTGAATTTACGGGCTACAAGTACCTGGTAATTATAAGACATCCTGCTGGTAAAATACTGGTAGTGGTCGAATCCGGTAAATGAAGCTGTGGGATCTTTATCAGCCGAAATATACATGCTGGTTAATAATGTTACTGTTATGGGCATACTGTTGTCTTTTGTCTGCCGCAGCCATTTGTATTTCAAAAAACCATCATACATCTTTTGATAGGCGGTTCTGCCAATACCCACCTGCAACCTGCCGTCATAACTGTATTCCAGTCCCAATCTTAAATTGGCCGGGCCATCCATACCGTACAATGTATTGATACCCCCATTCAGCAATCCGAAACGGTGCGAAATCCTGAAATCGAGCGTACGCTTTCCGGTTGTTTCCACAGTTTGAAAATTTACAAGACGCGAAGATTTGAACGTGGCATCCACATATTCAGAGACTGGTGGCGCTTGCACGTCGAGAGCCTCCAGCATACTGTCTTTCTGGGCATTTGCATTTATAAAAAAACAGATTCCCGGTATCAGTACTGCAATTATTTTTTTAAACATATTTAAATTAATCATTTGGCATTCCGTTTTGTATCCAGTGTTTTATGGAGCCTATTTTACAATCATCCAGATGTGTATTGGGCGGCATAGACGGTACACCTGTACCTGTCAATGCATTCATTAGTTTATTGTTTGCCGCAGCAGCTTTTATATTGTCATAGCTGTTCAGCGACACACCTGCGCTACCGCTTGAGCCGTGGCAGCCGATACAATATGCATTTACTATTTTATTTACATCGCCGCTGTAGGTAGCAGTAGCACTATCGCAGGCTGTATTTAACATCGGATGCAATTCCTGAAACTTATCATAATAGCAGCTATTCAATAAAAGGGTCATAGCCATCGCCCCGATCAACATTTTCAACAAATTCTTTATCATTTTTTCCTGATTAGTTGTTTTTGGCCCCTTGTTCAATCCATAAATAAATCATCAGCACATCATCATTACCAAGCTGACCGACGGGTGGCATTGAACTTTCGCCACCGGCTCCATTAATTACGGTATAGAGCCTGCTTGATTTCGCATTTCCCGGGCTTACCATATCGCTGCTGGCAATATCGTTATAGGTCATAAGTGGAAACAATTCTCCGCCCACTGTGTTGCTGTGGCATCCGCTCATAGAGCAATTTGCAATAATCAGGGGTTGCACATTCTTTGAAAAACTCACCACGGGTGACACCGGTATCAATGGTGTGTGACTGCAGGAAGCCAACAAAAATGAACCCAATACAAATCCTCCAAAAGTTTTTATCTTTCTTTTTAGCATTGTTAGATTTAAAAGTTCAAAATTACCTTAACCTCTTTTCCTATAAACTGATCTAAACCAGTTTCAAATAATAGTACGAAAACAGGTTTGGGATAGTGGGCAGGCCTAATTAAATTTAATTATATTATGTGTTACAACATGTATAAGGCGGTTTTGACAGAATTTTTATTGTCTTACTTTTTCAACTGCTAACAAAAGGTTCAATTCAAATAAGACAATAAAATCTTTGAAAGAACTTCCCCAATGAACAGGGAAGCTATAAAACTCCAGGTGGCTTTAGGACCTTTCAGATGGGCAGAAACAGCATACGCATTGTACAGGAGCGCCACAGTCCATACTATAAACGGAATTAGAAATAAACCTGTAATTACCAGGTGGACGATCAATGCCGGATCCGTTTGCAATTGTTGGATAAAGCTGTTTGGGTCACCTATATGATGCGGAGAAAGCATGCTTACCAAAACCGCAAAAAACATCGGGAACCTTGCCAGCGCAGAAGTACCCGCCATATCTACAAGCCGCACATGAGAAACTGAAAAACTTTTTCCAAAAATATATAGTGGCAAGAGAAGACAAAGCCAGTCTACAAGCGGTTCTATAAAATACATGTAAGATGGCGATACCCGTCCCAGATGCAGATCAATGACCCCATCTAAATGAGCAGTAAGTGCCATAGATAATATAGCTGTAACCAGCACAGCGCCCATGCCCAGCAACAATGCTTTGCCACCGGCAATGTATTTAAACGGGTTGAATAACCATGTTTTCATTTTGATGATTTTAAGACGAGTTTCCGGGGTTCAGGCTGGCTGGGTTTCTCCAGCAATGTGAGCCTGTCAATAATATCATCCAGCATATTTCTGACTGTAGGATAACTGAGCTTCATTTTTTCGGCCATCAGTTTCAGACTGCCACTGCTTTTTACAAATTCTGTTACAAAAATCCGGTCATCCGGTTCAAGCCTGGCGAGCGGCGGCAATTCGAATGCGCCAGTCACTTCGGTATTGCAATGACTGCAGCTCAGGCTTTTAACCTGAAGCGGAGCCTTGCAGGAAGGACATACATAAGGTAGATTATTCAACATATCTGATATAAATATGCACAAATATATATCTTTTTTTAATTTTATTTAACCAAAACTAAATTTTATTAAAGTTTAGTTAATACTTTTGCAAGCAAAATAATAGAAACCCCATGAAAAAATTATTCACTTTTCTCTTCATCATTATTTTCTCTTATGCATTGCAGGCGCAGAACAGGGCTGTTGGAGAATGGGACGGCAAATTAAATATTGGCTCCTATTCCCTTCGTATTGTTTTTCATATAACTAAAAATAATTCAGGTATTTATTCTGCGACCATGGACAGTCCTGATCAGGGCGCATTTGGCACCCTATGCGATAAAGCAGATGTTCATGGGGATTCTGTATCCCTGCAGATATTTAGAATAAGAGGCGGGTTTGAAGGTGTTTTTGTGAATGACAGCACCATTAAGGGAAATTGGAAACAAGGCGATAAAGCCCTGCCAATGGATCTTCATAAATACAATGGAATACCTAAAATTGAACTCCCGAAATTATCATCATCCACGCACAATATTTCAGGTATCTGGGAAGGGAAACTGGCCACTGGCATTTTCTCGCTGAGACTGGCATTTCATATCGACCGGCAAAATGATAAAACATATAGCGGCAAAATGGACAGCCCCGATCAGGGTGTAACCGGTATTGCCTGCGATCATGTCATTATTATGGATGACAGTGTGGACATTGAAGTAAAACCCACCATCGGCATGACCGGCCGGTTGAATAACGATACCACAATATCCGGCACATGGAACCAGGGCGGCAAAAGATTGCCGTTTGCAATATACAAGGTGCATGAGGCCTCTAAAATTCCGAACAGGCCCCAGACACCCAAGCCGCCTTTTAAGTATAACAGTGAAGATGTGGAATATGACAATGCAGACAAATCAATACATTACGCAGGAACATTCACCTATCCCAAAGGCAAAGGACCATTTCCTGCCGCCATCCTGATCACAGGCAGTGGACAGCAGGACCGTGATGAAACCATATTTGGGCATAAATCATTTGCTGTGATTGCTGATTACCTGTCTGACAGGGGGATAGCAGTGCTTCGTGTGGATGATCGCGGCATAGGAAAATCTACCGGCGATGTGGCACATGCTACCAGTGCCGATTTTGCAGATGATGTAGAAGTGGGCCTGAAATACCTGAAGAACCGGAAAGAAGTGGATGCCAAAAAGATGGGTATGATCGGGCACAGCGAAGGGGGATTGATCGCTTCCATTGTTGCTGCAAGAAATCCGGATATAGATTTTGTGATCATGCTTGCCGGGCCGGGATTGAAGGGGTCTGAGATATTGATAAAGCAGACCCATGATATTTTTATTTCAAACGGTGTACCTGTTGATGCCACTGATGCATATTGTTTGATATTCAGAAAGATACTTGAAGACTTTATGGCCAGTGATGATACGGCAATGGTTCACAAAAAGGTGTTTGCCGACTATGATGCCTGGAGCAGGCAGCAAACCAAAGAAACCCTCACCGCGCTGAAAATAAATACAGACAGCACAGGTGAAAATAAAATAATTCATGATTTTATGGAGGGATTTTCTTCGCCATGGATCAGCTATTTTATCAAAACCGATCCACAGCCTTTTATAGAAAAATTCAATTGCAAAGTACTGGCAATTGATGGAGATAAAGACCTTCAGGTAAATGCTGATATGAACCTGAAAGCCATTCACAATGCACTGAGCAAAAGCAAATCACCGTCTTTTGAAACCAAAGAATTGCCGGGATTGAATCACCTGTTTCAGGATTGTAAAAAATGTACCGTTGAAGAATACCAGGAACTGGAAGAAACCTTCTCACCTGCCGCACTGGAACTGATGTGGAAATGGATGGAGAAGCACGTGATGTAAAATTCGATATCCATTGCCGCCCTTGTAGGTCTTTTAACCAGCAAGCTCTTTAAACGCTGAATTTGCTCAGGAGCAGACTTGACCCGGATGGATGCCCATGGCATTGGCGGCAACCGCAACAAGGGTAGATCGATTTAATTTTTAAATTGTTATATTAATTAAACTGTAAATTCGTTTCATCTTAAAAATCCATTGATGAAGCAGTTGATCTTAACATTATTTGTCTTTTTTATGATCACCGGTGTAGTTTCTGCGCAGAAATATACCATCAGCGGCTATGTAAAAGACGCATCCACGGGTGAAGTTCTTATCGGGGCCTCATTGTATGTGCCCAAACTTAAGCTGGGTGCTGTTACCAATGCGTATGGATTTTATTCTTTAACCCTGAACACAGATAGTATCGGCCTCGTTATCAGGGCTATGGGATACAAGGCAGTTTATAAAAAAATTGACCTCAAAAAAGACATTGACCTGAATGTAAATCTCCAGACCCTTGAACTGGGCGAGGTGGTTATCGTTGGTTCCAAAGCCAGTGAAAATGTGGAGAAACCGCAGATGGGTGTTATTGATGTGCCCATTACTTCAGTAAAAGAATTGCCGGCTATCTTTGGCGAAAAGGACCTGTTCAAAGTATTGCAGCTGTTGCCGGGCGTACAGGCTGGTGCTGAGGGCAGTGCAGGGTTTTATGTAAGAGGCGGCGGTGCCGACGAAAACCTTATTTTGCTGGATGAAGCCGTTATATATAACCCGTTTCATATGGCTGGTTTCTTTAGTATTTTTAACGGGGACGCCATCAAATCGGTTGACCTGTACAAAGGCGGTTTCCCGGCCCAGTATGGCGGACGGCTTTCATCCATTATTGACATATCCATGAAAGACGGTAATGCAGAAAGTTTTCATGGCGAGGGCGGTATCGGGCTTATTTCTTCACGATTGATGCTGGAAGGACCGATCGTAAAAAACAAAGCCACATTTATGGTTTCGGCAAGAAGAACCTATCTCGATCTGCTTATCAAACCTTTCCTTCCTCAGGGTACCAGCGCTGCTTATTATTTTTATGATCTCAATGCCAAAGTGAATTATATCATATCCGAAAAAGACCGTGTATACCTCAGCGGATATATGGGCGCTGATGTGCTTTCAACCTCACTTACCAATCCGGGTGATACGACAGGCGTAGGTGTATCATGGGGAAATAAAAGTGCCACTGCAAGATGGAACCATGTGTTTTCGCCAAAGCTTTTTGCCAATACCACATTCATTTATGACGATTATAATTTCAGCATCAATGAACAGATGAATGCACTCCAGGCAAAAATCACTTCGGGGATCAATGATGTTGGCGGTAAAATTGATTTCGACTGGTTTCCATCTCCTTTAAATCATGTGAAATTCGGCGGCATATACACATATTCGCAATTCATTCCCAGCCTGGTAGAAGGCCAGATAGGGAATACAGGTTTTGCCAACGAACAGGTAAAATATGTACACAATGCGGCAGTATATGTAAATGATGAATATACCTATTCTGAAAAATGGTCATTCAATATCGGCCTGCGGGCACCGTATTTTGACTATAAACAAACTGATTATTTCGACGTGGAACCCCGCTTCACTGCCAAATATTCACTAAACAAAACTACCTCGCTCAAAGCCAGTTATGTAATGATGTACCAGAACATCCACCTGCTCAGCAATTCTTCCATTTCGCTGCCGACAGATATCTGGATCCCCAGCAGCAATATTGTAAAACCCGAACAAAGCCAGCAGGTATCGGCCGGTATCTTCAGGAATTTTCTGGAAAATGCCTTTGAAACCAGTGCCGAGATCTATTACAAGAAAAGCAATAATGTGATTGAATACCAACCCGGTACAGATATTTTCTTCAACCCCAATATTGATAATGCGCTGTATTTCGGGCAGGGATGGTCGTATGGATTGGAATTATTTGTCAAGAAAAACGTAGGGAAATTTACCGGCTGGCTGGGCTATACCTTATCATGGGCCAATCTCCAGTTTGCCCAGCTTAACAATGGCGCGGCATTCCCGGCCACGTATGACAGGCGGCACGATTTCTCTGTGACCGGGATTTATAACTTCAATAAAAACTGGTCATTTTCAGGGGTATTTATCTATGAAACAGGCTCTTCGCTCACTGTGCCTCTGGGCACATATATTATACCAGGCAATGGCCCGGGTGGTTCTACCCAACTGCTCGATTATGGTTCTATGAATTTCTACAAACTGCCCCCATACAACCGGCTTGATATCGGGATAAAATATACCAGGCAGCATAAAAAATATGAAGACGAATGGCGCTTCGATGTTTATAATGCCTACAGCCGGCAGAACCCGTATTTTGTTTTTATCAATCCGAATTATCAGGATCCAAATTCCAACATATCAAGAGCCGCAGCTGTGCAGATTTCCATATTCCCTATTATCCCGACCTTCAGCTATAATTTTAAATTTTAAGGCATGAAAAAAGCATATTTTTTTATCCTCATCCTGTGCTCAATCATACTTGGCAGCTGCGAAAAAAACATCACGCTCGATATTCCAAAATACAACAGCAAACCGGTTGTATTTAGTGTTTTATTACCGGGCCGACCACCTCAGTTGTCGCTGAGCCTCAGCCAGTCATACTACAGCTATGCGGATACGGATACTTCAGTAAATAACCATCTGATCACGAATGCAAGGGTATACATTACAGATCTGAACACAAACAAAACAGACACCTTTAAAGAGGATACCTTTGGACAAAAAAAAATTTATTTTGGCAAACAAAATATTATATCAGGACACAGCTATTTTCTTCATATCAGCTACAATGGAAAAACACTCACCGCGCAAACAACAGTACCCATGCCGGTGAAGATAGACCATGTAGATTATGTTAAATTAGATACAACTTTTTACGGGGGACCAAATTATGAATTTCAGGTATATTTCAATGATTTAACAGGCGGACCAAACTATTTTACATTGGATATGGCAAATTTTATTTCAGATGCAGGGCTGGCAGGTAAGCAACTCGAACTTAAAGAAGATTTATACCTCCCACTGGTTTATCCGATTACGGTACAAGTACTGGTTTATAATGCCAATAAAGAGACATCCGATTTCCTTACGAATTCAAATATCCAGGCACAGAATGCCAACAATCCTTTTTCGGAACCTGTTATTGTAGAAGGGAATATCAACGGTGGCCTGGGTTTGTTCGGAGCCATGACACAGTCTCCTTTTTATACGGTAGTCATTCCTAAATAATCAGTCGGGATATAAGGTAAAAGTTTTGGAAATACCCAACCCGAAATACAGGGCATCGAGGTTGATATTGAGTGTCTGCGTCCGCTGATATACCTGGCTGGTTTCCTGTTCCCGGTATATAAGATGATCTGATGAAATAAATGCCTTCAGCATAATATCCTTTATAAAATCATATCCAAAGCCCAGTCTGCCTTGCACATACAATGGCGTTCCTGTACCAAAAACATTAGCAGAACCGGAATAAAATCCAAGGTCAAGCCCGCCATAGACATATGGCCCCAGGTATTTCTTTTTATCGAAGTAATAATTATAGGCTGTTGTCAGGCATATCCCAACGTAATCTATGCTTTGCGGGTTGGCAGTATTTGTTGTTGAATTGCCGCTGGCATCAAAATCTGTTTCAGGAATGGTAGCAATTCCGAAATTATAACTCAGCCCCGCCTGAAAAATCTTGCTGTTGGCAATCATCACATCCAGTTTGATATTGGTAAAGGGGCCGTAAGTTAGAATATTGCTGTAATCGGCTTTATGCGTAGCCCACTCCCATCCGTTTGGCCCTGTGCCGTTTATATTGTATTCACCGGTATAATCATGCTTATAGTTCACAGCTAAAGTCTTGACATTTAAATCAAGCCCGAAGGTCAACAGCAATGGCTTTCTTGTATGAATTATACTGTCTTTCATCTGAATATCATCCTGGGCCATAGCCGTAATAGCAGAACCGGACAAAAACACACATGACAGAAAAAGAAAACGCCACCTCATTATTTGAATTTTAGGGGAATTTAGACAAATTAACGAAAAAGATGGGGAAGTAGTATGAAATCCGAATTTGCTTTCTTTTTGAAAGGCAAAAAATCTCTCAGCTCGAGAATTCTAAAATAAATAAGGTTTGGCACAATTGAGCCATTTTTTACGCCCTTGTTCCCGCCCTTGTTGGTCTTGTGACCAACAAGCACAATCACTCCCTGACTTTGCTTAGGATCAGACTTGACCAAATAGATGCCTATGGCCTTGGCAACAATACAAACAAGAGCGAATTGTTTTTGAAAAGCCAGATATTGAATATTAGTCAATGGTATTTGGTAAATGGTCATTCTTTGGTCGATGATAATAAAACTTCTAACTTCGCACACAAGATGACAACAGAATCCGCTTCCATAAAACAAACCGATTTTCAGCTGCCCGGGCAGACAAATTTCTATCGCGGCAAGGTAAGAGATGTCTATGAAATTAATCATCGCCTGATGGTGATGGTGGCTTCCGACCGCATTTCAGCTTTCGATTATATCCTGCCAAGCGAGATACCCGGCAAAGGAGCCATATTGAATACCATAGCTGCTTTTTTCTTGGAAATGACCCGCCATGATGTACCAAACTGGCTGTTAAAAGTGCCTGACGGCAGGGTTTCTATTGGATATAAATGCGACCCTTTCCCGGTAGAAATGGTGATCAGGGGCAGGCTTTGCGGACATGCCCTGCGCGAATATTCTGCCGGAAAAAGGATGCTATGTGGCATGCCGATGCCCGAAAACATGAAGCCCTATGAGGCTTTTCCGGAACCGATGATCACCCCATCCACCAAGGCACATGAAGGGCATGATGAAGATATATCCAGGGAAGAAATCCTGAAAAGAGGATTGGTTTCACCGGAGGATTATGCAATACTGGAAGACTATACCCGCAAACTTTTTAAAGCAGGAACCAACTATGCAGCTGAGCGCGGATTGATTCTGGCAGACACAAAATTTGAGTTCGGAAAAAGAGACGGTAAAATTTATCTCATTGATGAAATACTTACCCCCGATTCTTCCAGGTATTATTATGCCGATGGTTATAATGATCATGTTAAACAAGGCACCACACCCAGGCAGCTCTCCAAAGAGTTTGTCCGGGAATGGCTGATGGAGAATGGTTTCCAAGGACTGGAAGGACAAAAAATGCCCGAAATGAATGACGAAGTGGTAGCCATGATATCCAGCAGATATAAAGAACTTTTTAGCCTGGTTACCGGCCAGGATTTTGAAACCGTAAAAACGGCGGCAGATGTAAATGAACTGGAAAAGAAAATACAATCGGCTTTGAAAGAAATCCCTGTTTAATTTTCACGGAAATATATTTTTATCTGTTTTCTGTTACATTTGCAATATTCATTACCCGGAAAAACACATTTATGAAAAATTTTATACTTGCATTCATTCTGCTTGCCCTGAGCGTATCGGTACATGCACAGGTAACAACCTTATATGGCAACGGAACCGCCGGTTACAGCAACAGCAATACGACGGCTGACTCGGTAAATATAGCATTCACCACCCCATATGGTCTGGCATTTGATACGAAAGGCAATCTATGGATTACGGATCAGGGCAATAATTTTATTGTAATGATCAATAACGGATTATATGAGTTACGAGAAGGATATCAGCAGGGAGGATTTAATGACGGTGCCTCTGTGGGACAATTGGGTGGTATCACATTTTATCCTGCCGGGATTGTGGTTGCGCCCGGTAAAACATCCGCCAGCGACCAGATTTATCTATGTGATGCCGGTAATAATGCCATCCGCAAAATTGACTCCTTTAAAAATGTAAGTAATGCGCAGTATATGAGCACATTAGCTGGTGGTGGCAAGAAGAACGGCGGATTGGGTGCCAGCGGATTTACCAATGGATCAGGCAGCACAGCCCTGTTCAATAACCCGATTGGAATCGGATATGTAAGCGATGCCAGCGGCGGATACCTGGTGGTAGCTGACCAGAACAACAATGCGGTGCGTAAAGTAAGTTTGCATAAGAGTGATTATGGTACTACTTCTACTATTACCACAGCAATCAGTGCTCCTTCTGGAATTTATATTGATCGCTCCAATAATATATGGGTAGCATCTCTTGGCAGCGGTATTTCCAAAGTTTCTGCCAGTGGTACCGTAACAACCATTGCAAACAGTTCCAATTTCGAGGCGCCTACTGCTTTGGCTATCAGGGGTACAGATATGTATATTGCTGATAACTGCCATATTGCATACCTTGATTTGACACAACCTGTAAGTACTACCAATCCTTCTGTGCTTGCCGGAGACCCGACAGATACGATTTGTAAATTTAAAGATGGTTCTGATGAATCATCATTATTTAACAGCATAGGCTATATTGTATTATCACCGGATACTTCTTATCTGGTTGTAGCTGATGGACAGAACAACCGTATCAGAAAAGTGATATTGCCCAAGCCGCATACACATACATCCGCATTGGCATTGTCAAATAAAAATCCGGATAAATTTAATATATATCCCAACCCGGCACAGGGACATGTTTATATCAAAAACAGAATTTCAGGCGAAGCAGATCTGAACCTGATGACAACCACCGGTAGACAGGTAATGCGCACCCATATAAATATTACTGCGGGCGACCCCTATGATTTAAACCTGGAAAATCTTGTACCTGGAATATATTTCATGCAGATCTCTACAGCAAACGGCGTTTATAACAATAAGATAGTCATAAGATAAAAGCAGAGCGGATTGTTAAAGAAACCTTTGCAGGGTATTCATTTTTTCTTCGGTTTCCTGCCATTCTTTTTCCGGAACAGATCCAGGTACCACACCGGCACCTGCATAGAGCAAAGCAGAACCAGAAAAGACCTGCATGCATCTGAGATTTACAAAAAGATCGGCAGAAGTTTCAGTAACCGGGCCAAGGAAACCACTGTAGTAGGAACGGTCAAAATCTTCATGCTGCAGTAAAAATTCCCTTGACGTCAGTAGAGGCATTCCGCATACAGCAGGTGTAGGATGGATGGCATTGATAATTTGAAAAAACGAAGATAAATATGCGGGTTTGAGGTTCCCTGAAAAATAAGTAGCCAGGTGAAAAACATTTCCGGCACTGATTGTTTTTGGACCATCTACCTCAATATCAGTACAATATTGTTGGAGAATATTCTGAATATAACCTGTTACAATAGCCTGTTCGGCATCTTCTTTAACAGTAAAGCCGTTATCGCCGCCTGCATGCGATATACGGGTACCTGCAAGAGAAATGGTATTGAGTTTATTGTTAAATATGCGGGCCAATGTTTCAGGAGTTGATCCTATCCATGTTCCGGTTTGCGGTGTACTGATAAGGTAAACAAAGGCATTGGGATATGCTTCAGACAATGAATGAAATAAATCGAATGGCGAAAATCCAGGTTTTAAATCTATTTGCTTCACCCTGGCAGGAACCGCTTTTTGCATATTACCTGCAGCAATATCAGCAAGTACCTGTTGCACCAGATTTATATATCCTGCTCTGGTACTGCTGAAATTATCCTGTTTATCCGGATAAGAGAAATTCAGCACTTTTGCCAGATTTGCATAATCTGCATCGCTCAGTTCAAAATGAATGCGATTTTCAATACAATGGAATCTATTCGCGGGACTAAAAAACGGAGCCATGCAAAATCCGCTAATCGATTCGTTATTAAAAGATTGCTCTGTTGTTTTTCCAGATATAAAATAAACAGAACTGGTTCCGGGAAAACGATATAATGCCCAGCCAAACCCTGGGTCTGAAACATCTTTCCATTGCCGGGCAAGTTCTTTGGTTGTTAATTTTTGGATCCCGGACATGATATACAAATGTATGACAATAAAAAAGGCCACATAATTATTGCGGCCTTTTTATCCTTTACCTTGTGTTTCGTTTTCATCTGAAATCATCATCATCATCCCAGTCGTCTTCAGATGATGTGCTTTCAAAAAAATCGTCGTCTTCGATGTCTTCAAAATTGTCTTCCTTTTCCAGTGGATCGACAACATCTTCGTAATCTTCCAGGTCGTAGCCCTCTTCACCTATGAAAATATCATCCCTTCCACTATCCAAAACATCCAGTTTTTCCAGATTGGCATCGATGGATTCATCGCTGAAATCTGTATCCGGGTATTTTTCAAACAGTTTCTGAATGGCTCTTTCGTCAATGGCGAAATCTTCCACATTAATCATGCATTGCTGGACATATGCCGGATCGGTACGGAACACTTCATCCAATGACTTTCCTTCATATTTACCGAAAGCAAAACTGGTGTTCAAATCATAAACTTTCATGACTGCAATTATTTCTCATTTTGGTTGCTAACAAAGTTACTGATATGTATATTTCTTTCAAAGAATTTTTTTTCAAAAAGAATAAAATTTCCTGAATGAAGTTGCGTATCCTGAAAATATTTTTTCAAAATAGTGCAATACATTGATATTATGACGCTTATATCATGATGATTTTTTGCTTCGCTCGCAAATATTGCAGCATTTTTTTCAGTTGTTCAAAAATTTTTATCGAAACCGATTGACCGACAGGCCGAAACAGAGACCTATTCCGGCTTACCCGGTCATTAAAATGACTTCAGATTCAGGGGTTATTGTTTGCATCCGATCCTTATTTTCTGCTGTCGGCACCGAAGAATTTTCGTTGGTAATTGTTACCGGAGTCTGCATATCTTTTGAAAAACTGATCGCCATGCGTTCCCAGCTGATGAGTTCTAAAGTACACACATCATATTCTATAATGATCTTCCCTTTCAGGGCATAAATTCCCTTACCGGTATAATAGTACTGGCGATAGACCTGGGGAAATGATACCGTCTCAAAAGTTTGGCTTTCAACATCCAGAAAAGAACCAAACTGCATGGCTTCGCCTTTGGATGTGGTAACACCCTTGGTATTGGTGAGGTAGCCCACCATGGTCACGGTATGTCCCACATTGTTGATCATATCATTGGCCATGATATCGCCCCGGTATGAAGAAGTAAGCAGATCGAACCGGGTACATATGGGAAAACCGAGGGCTTCAATTTCCTGGTATGCATCTTCGCGGTACGATTGCCTGAGCGCCGGCAGTTTGAAGTCTTTGATCACATGCGGAAAAAGAGAGGATTGCTTTCCCCCCGCCTCCCTGTCTCCACGGGCAGTTTCGCCTGCAGAGAAAGGAGAAGAAAGCAACCCTTTTTTTCTCAGTTTCCGTTTTTCATTGTTTGCCGTGAGCATATAAGCATCCCAGAGCATCTGTCTTTTATCACGCCCCATACCGCGCAGCGCCCCGATACGGATAAGGATGAGGAGTTGTTCGGGCTTGGGCTGCAAACGTTCATATACATCGTTCACGCTGCGGTAAGGACCATTGGTTTCGCGCTCTGGCACAATACGTTCCGCCAGTGCAGCTTCCAGCGATTTGATATGGATAAAGCCCAGAAAAATATCTTTGCCATGAATGGAAGTGAGATATTCACTCCGGTTGATGCAGGGCGCATGGATGATGCCGCCGCGCCGCCGCGCCTCATTCACATAAAACTCGGTACTGTAATATCCCCCGAAATTATTGATGACCGCCACCATAAATTCGAGCGGAAAATAGGTCTTGAGATACAGGCTCTGGTAGCTCTCTACGGCATAGCTGGCCGAGTGTGCCTTGCAGAAGGAGAAACCCGCGAAGCCTTCCATCTGCCGCCATACTTCTTTGCTGACAGCATCAGGATAACCCAGAGCCCTGCAGCTGTCGAAATATTCTTTCTGCATTTTTTCAAAGCCATCGTCCACCCTGAATTTCCAGGCCATGGCACGGCGCAGGATATCAGCCCCCGCAAGGCTGAGGCCGGCAAACTGGTGTGCTACTTTTATAATGTCTTCCTGGTATACCATCACCCCATAGGTTTCGCCAAGGATCTCCCCCAGTTTGGGATGCACGGGCTTGTATTTATCCGGGTCGCGGTGGCGCTGGATATACGCGCGCATCATGCCGCTCTCAGACACCCCCGGCCTGATGATGGAACTGGCAGCCACCAGGCATATAAAAGTATCGCAGCGCAGTTTGCGCAATAACTGTCTCATGGCAGGTGATTCTATATAAAAGCACCCGATGGTATCTCCCGCTTTGAGCAGACTGTTGAGGTGCGGGTTACGGGTAAACGCATGCACGGCATTAATATCCACATCTATGCCCTGGTTCTGCTTGATGAGATGGATACTGTCTTTAATATGGCCCAGTCCCCGCTGACTGAGAATATCCAGCTTATGCAGTTTGAACTTATCGGCCGTGTACATATCAAAATGCGTAATAGGGAAACCCTTGGGAGGCATATCGGTGGCCGTATAATAATGCAAAGGCATATCAGACACCACAATACCACTGGCATGTACCGACAGGTTTCTTGGGAATTTAATGATCCTCCGGGCATAATAATCCACCTTATGTTTATACAGATCCATCACCGTGGCACTCTTCGAAGGTTTAATGCGCGCTTCAATTTCACGGGTATCAATAAAAGCATCAATTTCTTCTTTGGGCAATCCGTATACTTTCCCTATTTCGCGGGCCGCACCTCTGTAATGTAAGGTAGTATGCGAACCCAGCATGGCGGTATAGGTTTCACCATAGGTTTCAAAAATATAGCTGATGATATCATCCCGGTCTTTCCATGAAAAATCAATATCAAAATCGGGTGGCGAACTCCGGTGCATGTTCAGAAACCGCTCGAAATACAGGTCGAGTTCTATAGGGTCCACCTCTGTGATCCTGAGGCAATAAGCCACAATGCTGTTGGCGCCGCTGCCCCGCCCTGCATGATAATATCCCCGCTGTTTGGCATAGCGTACAATATCCCAGGCGGTAAGAAAATAAGCTACGAAGTTTTTCTCACTGATCACTTTCAGTTCCTTTTCAATACGGACCAAAGCTTCCGGGTTGTCAAGGGCATAACGCCCTTCCATTCCGGCAAAGCAGAGCTCGCGCAGCATCCGTACATCTCCCTCGCGGCTCTCGGTAAAACAGCGCCGGTTTTTTTCAAGCGTGAAATCAAATTCCAGTGTACACTGCGCCATCATGGCTTCGGTATTCCGGATCAAAAAAGGATAGCGTGCATACAAAGAAAGCAGTTCGGACTGGGTGATGAAATACTCCTGCCGGACACCTGCCTGCGAGGGCTGCAGTTTGCTAAGGAGGATATTGCAATCTACAGCCCTGAGAAGACAATGCAGGTAAAAATCATCCCTCGAAAAAAAACTTAACGGATATAATGCCATGGCTTTGGCTCTGAGTTTTTCTTCGGGGATGCGGATGAGAAGCGGCAGGTCCTGCGGACGTATGCCGAGGTATTCGTGGACGCCCAGCTGGTCGATAAGCCGGGGTTGAAAAGGATATATAAAAATGACATCATTAAGATAAGGTGCACGCGGCGGGAACGGTGTATCATTGAAGAGATGTTTTGATAAAAAAACATTGAGGTTTCTGAACCCTTCATTGTTGAGCGCCAGGCCCACATAGAGGCAGGCGGCACTTTCGCCCATATTCCGGAAATCAATCCCCAACACGGGTTTGATGCCCTGCTCCCGGCAATGCAATACAAAATCGAGACCCGCACAGGTATTATTAATATCGGTAAGGGCAAGCGTGCTATACCCCCCGGCCGCACCCAGCTCTGCCAGTGTTTTTACCGGCAAAGTGCCATAGGTATGCGAAAAGAATGTATGACAATTGGCGAGCATCGTTGTTCCTGAATTGGGAGGGCAAGATACAGCTTTTTTGTCATATTGACAACTATATTGTCATTTATTTTATAATTTGTCATTTCGACAATAGGGGAAATCTGATGTAACCTATAGCTAAATGCTTGTTCTCTAATTCCAAAAGTAGATTTCTCCTGTTTCGAAATGACAAGAAAAAGTCGAAATGACAAGAAAAAGCCGAAAGACAACAAGAATTTGAAACCATATAAATGATTGCCAAATAGCTAAAATCCGCCAGGATAAAATTTATCAATTTTTTAGTAGCTTCGCGGTTTGTACGAACCTATATAATTATAAAAATGGATTTCCAACTCTCCGATGAACATTTAATGATCCAGAAAGCCGCACGTGACTTTGCACAGACCGAGCTCTGGAAAGACGTGATAGAACGTGATATACATGCCAAATTCCCGAAAGACCATGTGAAAAAAATGGGCGAACTGGGTTTTCTGGGTATGATGGTGGACCCCAAATACGGCGGCAGTGGACTCGATACCATTTCTTATGTGCTGGCCATGGAAGAAATTTCCAAAGTGGATGCTTCCTGCTCGGTGATCATGTCGGTAAACAACTCACTGGTTTGCTGGGGACTGGAAACATTTGGCAACGAAGAACAAAAACAAAAATACCTTACCCGCCTGGCTACCGGAGATTGCATCGGCGCATTTCTGCTCTCAGAACCGGAAGCAGGATCTGATGCTACTTCGCAACGCACTACAGCACAGGACATGGGCGACTATTACCTGGTAAACGGCACCAAAAACTGGATCACCAACGGCGGCAGCGCTGAAGTATACATGGTAATGTGCCAGACCCATGTGGAAAAAGGACATAAAGGCATCAACTGCCTCATTGTAGAAAGAGACAGCCCGGGGGTAACCGTGGGTAAAAAAGAAGACAAAATGGGTATCCGTTCTTCTGATACCCATTCCATTATGTTCCAGGATGTAAAGGTGCCTAAAGAAAACCGCATCGGGGAAGACGGGTTCGGCTTTAAGTTCGCCATGAAAACCCTTGATGGCGGACGTATCGGAATCGCATCTCAGGCATTGGGCATAGCAAGTGGTGCCTATGAGCTGGCGCTGAAATATTCCAAAGAACGCAAGGCTTTTGGCAAAGAGATATCGCACCACCAGGCTATCCAGTTTAAGCTGGCCGATATGGCTACCAGAATTGAAGCCGCACGTTTGCTTTGCCTCAAGGCTGCCTGGCTGAAAGACCAGCACGGCGACTACGGCCTGGCCTCTGCCATGGCAAAAGTATATGCATCTGAAACAGCCATGTGGGTAACCACCGAAGCCGTACAGATACATGGTGGCTATGGCTATGTACGTGAATACCATGTAGAACGCATGATGCGCGACGCCAAAATAACACAGATATACGAAGGTACATCGGAAGTGCAGCGCATCGTGATATCGAGACATATTATAGGAAAATAATTGAATGAATGAAGGAATGAGAGAATGAGGGAATAGGCTGACGCGTAATGAATTTACTAACCCCTGATTCCTAACTCCTGACTCCTGATAAAATAAGCCGCTTTAGCTCAGTTGGTAGAGCATCGCATTCGTAATGCGAGGGTCGAGGGTTCAAGTCCCTTGAGCGGCTCAGCTTTCAACCGCCTCGGGGTGGAAGAAAACCTGAGGTTCTTCATTCAGTGGGTTTTACCCACAGTTATTATTTTTAAACCCTTATCAGGGTTGCCAATTCCGGCATCATTTTTATATGTTTTCTGAAGTCCAATGGGGATCAGTTATGATACCCATCGATGCATTTCGGAGAAGGATACCAGCTGACTAACAACCCTTAATGAGTTGAACGTCTTCTTATTTAAAAATCTGGAATTTCAAATACTGTTTAATTCAAATAAATTATTTTTAATTAATTTGCAACTTCATTTACCTGACCGATATAATTTAATTTTATAAACTCCCGCCGTTTATGAAACCAAAATTACCTGATCGTTATGGGCTGATTTTCTTATGCTTAATCGGCCTTAACACCCAACTGAAAGCACAAACCGGCAACCCTACGATGGATGCACACTGGACCATAAAATCAATTGACGAAACGCATCTTGTTCTGGAACTGGGCATCAGAACCAACACAAACCATGAACATCTGGGACCTGCACAATTTATTTTTTTATTTAATGACAGTTTTGTCAGTTTTGCAGCCGGAGATACCAACGCCATATCTGGAACAGATTATAACTGGATAGACAGTTTCCGACCCTCTCTTTATGCTGAAGACACATTCGGATATCCGGCGTCTTCTAATGTAACCCAACCAACACCCGGGAGAATTATTGTCACACTTAATTTTAATGGCGCTCCCGGTGCAGCGATATCAGCCATTTCTGAATATACCCCTGTTATTGATCTCGCATTCAGCATTTCCAATGCCTCGAAACACACTTCAATTACATGGCAAATGCTTGAAGCTTCTCCGCCAACATTCGACAATGTTGAAGATGATATATATAGCAGTTTTGATGAAGGGACTTTTAGCGGAATTACCATCAATGCACTTCCCATAACATTAATTCATTTTAATGCAGAAATAAATAGTTCTAAGACATCTGTTTCATGGACCACAGCTTCAGAAATTAATAATAGCTATTTTACAGTGGAAAGAAGTTCTGACGGAAAAGATTTCAGTGCTGTGGCACAAGTAAATGGTGCAGGAAACAGTGAAACCATCAAAGCATATTCCGCCATTGACCCCGATCCACTTCCCGGCATTTCTTATTATCGTCTTCGGCAAACTGATTACAATGGTGCCAACCAGATTTTTGATATGCTTCCGGTGAAAAATGAGAATGAATTCAACCCTGGAATACAAATCTTAAATACTGCCATATCCGGACAGAAACTTGAAATTTCTTATTCAATAGACAGGGCCTCTGAAACCAGATTATGCATTATGGATATGAATGGCAAAAACGACATCAATCAGTCTTTCCCTTCGTGTGCAGGAATGCATAAAATGGATATTAACACAATGCCGGCCCTGAAACCTGGCATATATATTCTTGCTTTGTATTCTATTGATAATGTAGCATATGCAAAACTTGTAGTGCCTTAGCTATGGGTATTCAAAAAATGGTTTTACGAGGCTGGTTTTACTGTATCATTCCAATATTATTTGTGCTTTTTGATTTGCAATTTATATCCAAATCCAAGACTGTGCATCCCTGAAATAATATCATATTGATATTGATAAAACACATCATTTTTTGTGATCAGCATTAATGAAATACCGGCTTGCCCATGTAAATTTCCCGGTGAATACCCGGCAAATCCACCCATAAAAATTTTATCAGAAGTTTTTGGGGTATAGGTTGAAAGGTGCAGGTCTCTGCTGTTTTCAATCAATACCTTATGTCCTTCCATTTTATTTTCTGAAATGCTGTCTTCAATTACAGCCGTTACATCCCTTGCCTTTATGGTATCCCTATAGATTCGACCTGCAAAATAATCCTTAATAATACGGGCGGTATCCACATCCGGAATGCTATCCCTGAAATAAACTTTATACGGCTGCAAGATGGTATCCTGAACCGTGAAAAGCTGTGTATCGCCATTGATCAGGATGGTATCATGAACAGCCTCTGTTTTTATCAAATATTTTCCGCCACAGGATCTCTGCATCCAAAAAATAAGGAGCAGTCCAAGAGCGATCATCCATCCGCTCCATTTTATTTTTTCAATCATGGGGATGCTGGTTTTCAAGGTCTTGTTTTACAATAGATTCAGCTGATGACGCTGCGTCTTTGGAAAAGAGCAATCCCACACCCGAAAGAATAATGGGGCCGCTTTCAACCCAGCTTTGTTTGGCACTAAGGCCGGTGTATAACCCTGCACCGATGAGGATAATACCGAGCAGACTGGTTTTCCAGTTTTCAATGAATATTGTTTTCATTTTTGTCTTCTTTTTGATTTAAGGGTTTGATAAATTCGTGGTAGATCTTAAGGCTGACGTAGATGGCTGATGGCAGACCGAAGGCCAGTTTGATGCTCCAGTCGAGCGCAAAAAGCCAGATTCCGGCATTGATAGCCGAAACCTGTACGGCATTGTCTGACAGAAAATTAATAATTGATTTCATGGCATTGATATGTTAAAAATGTTTGCGACAAAGCAAATATGGTTGGGCAGCGGTTTTTGCAACAGAGGAAGCAGTTGGAAATGTTTGATACGATATTCGTAAAGCAGCAGTTGTAGGACTATAATTGGTCGTTGAAGTCCAAATTTGTGCAGAACTGACCGGGTTCAAATTGAATGGTGCATAATTCAGGCATACGGCATTATACTGCATTATGGACAGCAATTCATTGGCATTGGGCAATTTGAAATCATTGTAAGTATTGGATCCAACTTTCAATGATTCTGTGTTAGCAATGGCTGTTGCCCAGGTGGCAGGGTTTTGCAATAGGGTGTACCAACCCAGGCCCGTAGCATGGTCAATGGCATAATTGCTTCCATAACCCTGTTGTCCCTTTTCATCTGTAAAACGGTGGGTGTTGCCGAAAATATTATTGGTCTTCAGGGTAAAGAAATCTGTAAGCCGGCCACGCTGCAGGTTGCCATCATCCCCGATGGCATAAGTGGTAGTCTGCCCTGTCTGGATCGGGTAGATTTCATTTATGGAATTCCGCTGTGTAGTATTCATGTTGTCCTGCAAAAACTGGTTTTGCATTACCGAGCCCAAAATGTATTGCATTTGTGATGTGCTCAGGTTTGCCAGCTGACTGCTTACCAGTTCATGTACCTGGGCAGCACTCATATATGCGATCTGGCTATTTGTAAGTGCCTGTACCTGAGAACTGGAAAGAGAAGAAATTTGTGAATTGGTGAGATATGGAATTTGTGAACTTGTAATTTGCTGAATTTGCGCATTGCTTAATGCTGCAACCTGTGAACTTGTAAGATCTGATATCTGGGCACTGGTAAGTTCTGCGATTTGAGAACTGGATAGCAGCCCAATTTGCGTTGACCCCAAAAGACTCACTATATGATCAAGCTGCACAGCCGACAAATCATTAAGTTGCCCATCACTTAATAACTGTATCTGAATTGAAGACAGGATTCCCGTGATATAATCCAGCTGGGAGGTGGTCAGGTTTCCAAGATCTGCATCTGACAATAATTGCACTGTCTCTGTCAATTTTGAAGCTGTAACCAGGTCAGTATATATTGCTGAAGCACTGGTTGTATTCAACAATTGTTGAAGGGTTTTCGCTGAGAACGATCTGGTTGCAGGCAGGGTGACCATTGAACCATCTGAATCTGTAAGATTTGAATCGGGGATGGTGTAAGATGCTGTAGCCGGAAGACTGCGACTAAAACTATCATCGCTATTCCTGATCACAGAATCGGGAACCAGTCCCGTGGAACCTGCATCAAAACTCACAGAATAAGTACCGTCAGAATTTTTTACAATCACTGGAGCCAATAATGGATCAGGCGGATTGATCAACAGCGTGGAAGGCACAGCACATCGATCAGATAGAAAATTGATCTTTATATTAAGATCCAGTTTCCATCCTGCCACATCATCATCAAATTTCTCGGTGAATGGCGTCAGGTTCGTATTGTGATCCAGGATAAAATCATCCGCAAAATTAGGTGCATTCAATTGTGCCAGAATATCCATTGCCATCTGAAGCGTGTCGCTGAGTATGTCCTGTTCATTGGCTTTATCGGGGTCGAGCACATCAGCAAAAAGAATGCTGAATTTCATATTCAGAAGCTTTTGTGCCGTGGAAGACGGCTGCGGTACAGCCCACATCAATGGATATTGTATGGATCCCGATGCCCCTATTTCCCAGACATCCCCTTCCCCAAATGTTTTGATCTGCGCATGGGCGGAAGCCAGAGTATTTAAAAGCTTTGCAAATTGATTGAGACTGTACATTTGATATGAATTTGATTTTTGTGTATTCTGCGTTCTTTACGTCTTTCTCTTTTTAGATCCTTTTGATACAGCCATACCTGTAGTTTGCGCCTGTTCTCAATAGAATCATGTTCGGTATTCATTTTATTCATTGTAGTAGTAATAGTTGTTATCAAAATCATCGGGACAGATACCGTTTTTCCCCTGGTATAATTCACTGAATGGAATCCTCCGGTTCTGATCGGGCGGGATACCCAGGTACATACCCATATTATATGCATTCGCTTGTGGGCGAATCATTTCCAGGCTGTTTCCGGTGATCTGGAGATACAAAGGAAACAGATCGGTATTGGCCCTTAAATGTCTTATTGCCCGCTCAGAATAATATTCCGCATTATTTGTAAACTGGTCCTTGAGTTTCAGCAGATCCGCCATGGAGGCAGGCTGTCCGTTATCGCTGTTTTTCTGCAATACATTCTTGTTGGTGAACTTATAAGAAAGCGGCAAAACAGCTTCCACCAGTGTCCACCAAAGCGTGGCTTTTTGCAGATAATTGTTCAGCAGGTCCTGGTATTCTGATGACACGGTACCGGATATGATCTGGGATAAAATATCATTCCATAAGGAAGTGCCGGTCAGCGGCAGAATATGCTTATCCTGAGCCAGAATAATAAGTGGTGTGATGAGTTTGTCATCCACATTGTTATCAATATAGGAATTGTCTTTGAGGAATTTTTCAGAAATAAAAAGTACAGCCATAACTTGTATTTGAGTTTATGAATTTTAGAGTTTTGAAGGTGGCAGCGATGGTTGAATTGCCGGTGGAAGTACATCACTTATCCCTTTTAATTGCAATGGTTTAAGCCCGATATTTTCACGAACTTCATCTTTGGTCATGGCCGTGGCAATAACCGCATCCGGTACCTGCCAGCTGATTGGTGAAGAAGGGATGATTTTTAATGGATTGGTTTCGATTCCATTCACTTCCAGCAAGCTGTTGAAGACGCGATTGAGCAATTGCTGCTTATGATTGATATATGTATTCTGAAATAATTCAGATGCTTCCCTTAATTCATCCCGGCCACCCAGTTGCCCAGCCGTTTTGATGCCAAAAAGCATGGGACTGGTTATTTTATGACCGGTGAAAATCTCCTGTTGTACGCTGTCGTTCAGTAAGGTAAACTGTTTGTCTATATCAGGCAGTTGCATGGGCAGCATATCCGGAGCCCTGGTTTTATCATCCGAAAAATTCAGGATAAAACGACCGGCATTATCAGACCCCGTGAATTTATTTTTCAGCATTTTTTCCAGGTCGCGCTGCTGCTCATCCGTTGGAATTCCATTATTGAAGTTGATCATGAAACTTCCCCAGAAACCATTTTTTATATTATTCAAATGAAAATTGGCGATCTCATAATCCATTTCGATATAAGGAATGCAGCCAATATAATCCGGGATAGGATATACCTCTAATTTAGGACGGTATTCTTTGAAATACAGGAGCTGTGTACCCACAGGTTTTGCCGGATTGAACGGATTAAATCCTTTCAGACCAGTATCTTCCAGGCTCTGATGGTATTTAGACCAGTCGTTTGAAAAATAATAGAATGTTGCATCATTACTGGCCCGGATTTTGGAGAAATCTATATGATATATTTCTGCCACACGACCCGTTCCTTTGGTATAAATTACCTGCAAAGCAAAACCTCCAAAAATTTCAAGATCGAGGGCGACCTTTTCCAGGATATCTTCCAGGCTTTCCTCAAAATTTACCTGCCTGGTGAAAGCAGAGACCTGTGCGAGTTGTGCAACACTTAACCCAGATTCATTTACAAGCCAGCCATTGCCGGTGATATATTCCTTTTTTCCGGTAATCAGGGCATTGTGTTTGGCTGACCTGTTGAATAAATTGATAAGGTAATCAGGATAGTTGTTGTTCTCGCCATAATAGATCCAGGGTTTTCCTCTGACTTCAATAAATTCTGGAACAGTATGATTATTGAATTTTAATATCTGCATAAAGTTTTTGTTCATCGCTCTTGCTAAAGCATATTTAGTTGTGTATTGAGTTGATTTTTTATCGAATACCTTAATTATTCCCCATAAATGATGTTGGTTTTTGTTTCGGAATCGTAGGTATTATCTAATGCCCCGGCGCTGGAAAAAACAACCAGTTTCCCTGATTTCAATAGTCCTTCGGATAGCGTTGGATCCAGGTTGGTAGTTGAAGTTTGCTGGTAGACAAAATAATGATAATCACCCGGGGCCGGCAGACTTATCCCGCCTTCTAGATAGTTGGGACTGTCAGATTCAATAATGATGAATTCATTGTATCGATAAGTGTAATCCGAACTGTCAGCTGCGATGCTGGAATAAGTTTGCCTGGTCTGGTCGTTAGCAAAAACAAATAGGAATACAGGATTTGTGATGGTGACATTTTCCGTAAGTGTCAGGATGATCGTGTTCGTGGTTCCCCGGGTGATGGTTATCATTGAAGAAATTGGTGAATGGGTGAATGAGTGATTTAGTGGTTGCAGAGACGCAATGTTTGCGTCTAAAACTGTTATATGAACTAAGCGGCAGGACTCAATAACGTGCTGAAATCGTTTAGGATAACCTGAGGCATCGGCAGTTCTTCCTTACCTTTAAACTTCAGCTGGTAACCGTTGAAATCTCCCATGGCTTTACCGGTCAGGGTATCGCTGTTCTGGAGTTCAAGTCCGTTATTAAGGCCACAAAGCCAGTATTTTCCATTGCGGTCCAATACAATTACTGCAAGCCTGTTCTGTGCCAGAGAGCGAATTTCGTTCCTCCAGTTTGCCTGCAATTTCCTGATAGAAAAATCGAGATCCTGTTCATAATGAATGGTACCGTTTGTATCGCTGGTCTGTATATGCTCCACCAGAGATGAAGTTTCTTTTTCCAGCTGGTATTTCCAGAACTGTGTACCGGCTGCCATGGTAATGGCAGTAACGGTGCCCGAACTGACCATAGGAGTGGTCATGTTCACAAGTTCTGTTATGTAAATTTCTTTGACGCCGCCAACGTTATCGCGGCAATCGAGGGTATATCCTTGTGTGAGTGCGCAAGACATAAAATTTGTGATTTGAAATTTGAAATTTGGGTTCGAAGAATCAATTAAAGGATCCGGGCAGGCGCAGTTTGCCTGCCCGGATTTCAAAATAGGAATCAATAAATATTATTTACCGTACTGAACAATTTCCTGCGGAAATGCCACCTGTGTACCGGCCTTGAATTCAGCCACAAAACGAATCTCATCTGCTTCTTTTGCAAAGAATATTTCAAAACGATCTTCCTCATTCATCAGGTCTGTGCCGAAATACATATTGGAAGTACGCAAGCCGATGATTCTGTTGAGCCCGGTATTGTTGGCATTGTCAAAAGAACTGTTAAGTCCGTTGACACCAATCACTTTGATATTGGTACCCGGCATAATGATCTCCATATCAGAAGCTGCCGCAACGCCATCATAATGAAACAGATTCTGGTTTTTAAGCGCAACAGTATAGGTGCGGAAAATATCCAGTCCGCAGAAGATCACAAAATCATTTTTGTTCAAAAGCTGTGTGGGGATGCTTTCATAAAGTCTGTCGAATTTGGCAATTACATTTGCAGAAGTAATAGCTTCGGTATTGTTGGTATTGTCAGCGGATATGGCTAATCCAGACGCGTCAATAATTTTCAAAAGGCCATCAAATCTTTTAAGGTTTGCATCAGCAAGGGTAGTATCTCCCTGCCAAACGGAAATCTCAAGTTGTTGTGCAATTTTGCCGGCTTTTTCATTGGAGTACACTTCTTCAAAAGGAAGGTTTTCATAGCGGCTGCCGGTCGGCAATTGCAATTGTAAATAATAAGCTTCCAATGTTTTAGGGCACAGTGATTCATTGATTTTGATCTTGCCTACTGTAAGGGCACGCTGACTGAAAGAAGTGGTTCCGGAAGATAAAAACCCACAGGTGCCTCCTGCCTGGAATACAGAATCCGTTTCCATTATGTTTACAGTTTCTGCAGATTTGATACCCGTCATCGGGGTCATCAGTTTCATTGTTTTCGCTTCGAACAAGCTCTTTGTTATCAAAGGAAAATTGTTCTCGTTGGTATAATTGCTTAAAGCGGATACGTCAAATGCCATAGTTATTTTTAGTTAGTGAGTTAGAGAGTTGGTGAATTGGTGAGTTGGTGAGTTGGTGAGTTAGTGGTTGAAAATTCGTAATTCGTAATTCGTAATTCGTAATTCGTCGCTAGCGATCCTTACGGGATAATTCTTTCAGGAAATCTTTTTTAGCTTCTGAAGGCTTGATGCGAGATGTCTCATTTTCGCGTCCTGTCTGGATCTGATTTCTGAGAAAGCATTTTTCGGTTTGGATGCGGGTTCGTTTGCAGGCAGTTCTGCGAGAACAGTTACAAGGTCCAGTAATTCTTTTTGCGCTATTGCCTGTTTGCCAAATGATTCCCTGAAAGCATTGATTTTATTCTCAATTTCTGCGATTTTGTTTTGAAGACCTGAGATCGCTTTGAATTGGCTTTCGTCCGGGGCATCGCCCCCATTTTGTTCATCAATGGCCTGCCCGGCAGTTTCGATCTCGGTAATCAATCCTCCCGTAACACTTATCACGGTACCGTCAGACAATTCCAGTTCCCCATCCGGAGCCGGTGTATCACCATCAGTTCCTGATACAAGCACAGCTGATCCGGCAGCAAGATTGCCGACCACTTTGATGGGCGTACCATCTTTCAGATTGTAGGAGGTTTGTGCAGGATCACTTTGCGAATTACTGCTTTCTGTAAACAGCAGTTTCCTGATTTTTTCGATTGCGTCTTTTGCGTTGATTTTGGTCATAATTTTTGGTTTGCTTTTTATGTATATATATAGTGAGATGCCAAAGTGGGTGGGTGTTCCTTAAAAATAATTTTTAACTTGTATTCATTCAATGTTTTATAAGCGAAAATATTTTTGAAAATGTTTTACTTTTTGAAAATTTATAAGAAAATTCATTCCACATACCCGATCAGATCAATGATTTCTCTTAACTTCATCTCGTCTTTAGAAATCTGTTTCTGATAGTTGAAAAAACCTTCCACCGAAAAGCCTTTGAATTCACCGGTTTTTATAAAATGGTCCCATACAACAGGATTGTCAACTTTAAAACTACCAAACCAGGATCCATCGGAAAGCATATCGAATCCATTGGGGGTCAGAATTCCCTTCGAGGTATCTATAATAAAACTCTCAAACATGTATATCCCTTCCGGCCTGGCATCAGCAAGATGCATGAGATTGATGTTTGAAGTAAGCCCTTTCTGGAAGAAGCGAAGAACGATCTGTTTAATAGTCGGGGCATCAAAATAAACCAGGTGTTCTCCGTGAATCGCATCATCCCTGAAAATGCACATATCTGCTACCATAAGAGGACCGCTGATGATGTGTTGCTCCGGGCTGGTAACCCGGAACCGAAGCCTGGGTTTGGTTTTGCTCTTAAAGGCCATAAAATTGCGTTGTATTGCCGGATCGTCAACGAGGGCAATGCTGTCTACCCCGCTGTCGGGATCGTCGCTTAGAGCGAGCCTGTAAATGGGTAAGTCTGGGTTCATCTGAATTAGTTGGTTAATTAAAAAAATACGAATTCACATTGCAGGGGATCAGAGATCTGAACCGCTACATTTTTGCTATGTACCAGTTCACCACGGCAGTATCACCTGGTGAAGTGGAATGGATGGTAAAATAATCTGCATCTGCTACCACACAGAGGGTTCCAGTCAAAGTTCCTGTCCCTGTGTAACTTATAAGGATAATACTATCGGTGGAAATACCTGTAAAACTTACAGAAGCAGTCCCGCCCGACAAGGTCGCCTGCCCGGTCATATCAGACGTTTTTATGTATCTGGCACCATCCACATACGTTGTATTATCCTCAGTTATGGTTAGTCCGTTTGTATTTATCAGGGTTATATTATTTGCATGCACCAGGTTGTTGCTGCTGCCAAGGGCCTGCACATTTTTGCCGGTCACAACATTGCCATCTCCGGTTATCAGCACGCCGCCTTTTCTGGACGAATTATTTTTCCCGATTACAACTACCGATTGATTCGCGGGATAATAATTATTAAGTATTGGTATTCTCTGATTCCCTAAAACACCTCCTTTTCCCCCATTTATGATATGACTTGATGCTACAAACTGTCTTCCGTTTTTTACCTTAATGAAGCGACATTTCGTCAGGCCGGCATTAACCATATCATAGTCGGTAACCTCCAGCAGCCTGAAATACTGACCTGCGATATAAACCTGGTTTCTGAAATCCAGACTTTGGATATCGGCTGCTGTAAGGTGCAGATACATATCCACTACTTTGCTGTCTTTATCTGTAATTTCATCATACTGACTGCTGTAATAATCATTAAACAGGTTATTATTTGTAACAGATTGTCCTTTAGCCTGGTAATATAGTTCTGCAGGCAATCCGAAATTGATATCGAGGCTGGGATTTATCGGATCATCCAGATGTCCCGCATATGGATACCGGGTTTCAGGAATGTCAACAGCGGTTCCAGTAGCCAGGCTGCGATAGGTCCAGCTACCGGCTTTCAACCCACCGTAGTAGAGGATTCGGATTACGGAACCTTTGGGACTTGTTTTATCAGTTGATAGTCCCGGATTGGTATCAATAAAACGTATCGAAGACAGGACCATGCTATTGGCCTGGTACTGACTTAATATGGTCGGTGCAAAAATTACATCAATATTCTGTGTATTGGTTATAAAGTCATTATCAACAGGTAACCAATATTCACCATAAATCTCATTATGATCTTTCTGTATATATTTTTTAGAATATTTATCATTCCAGTAATCCTGGTCGGCCCGATAGGTGAATAGATAATTCTGGGAAGTCAGCTCCCCCATGAGCAAAATATTCACGGGCTGGCTCCGATCCCATTTTTTTGTCCAATCCTGTAAAGCGCCACTTGCATAAAAAATATTCCGTGGCTCGATATTCAACTGGTTCAGGATATTGGCATCTTCGTCAATGTATAGATTGAACATATTCGTAATAGATCTGAAAAAATCACTGATCCGAATGTTCTGCGGAATGACTTCTGACATAACTACGCCGTCCCCCTCGGCAATATTTTCATTGATAACACTGTTATAAACATAGCTTCCTGGCAGCACTTCCACAGTTACACCAAATTTTGAAAAGGATGTATCACCACGCAAATGAACCTGAAAGCTAACAATATCACCTGCAAGAAGATACAGATTTTCAAATTGAGACGCAATGCTTACATTGTAAGGAACAGTTGAACCGCTGAAATGCAGGTAAGAACTGATATTGTCCTGGGTTGTCGGATCCATTGTTAAAGATGTTCCGCCTCTTGTAATAACAACTTCAATAAATGCGGGATAATCCAGTTCCAGGAGAAATCCGGAAGAGTTGTAAAATGTAATCAGGAGATTGGTAAGAAGGCTAAGATTATAATGACCCGGTTTCGCCACGGTCCACTTATGCAGGCCGATATCAAACTGGGCAGAAGGATCATTGTCATCTCCTGTTGAAGTATCATTGTATGGAATTGTAAGATATCCTTCTGAAGCTGTTGTTGTAATAGTCCCTTTTCCCGAGATCATTCCGGCCTGAAATAATCGGCTGGCCACTTCATCTTCACTGTATTTAAAACTTCCGGCATTGAAAGGAATAATTAATTTTTTAAAAAAACTGCTGTTGAAAAAACTACTGTTGTATGTAAAACCTGCCAACGCAAAAATTTTATCAATCAACGTCTTGACATATACTGCCGGATAAAGCTGATTAACCTGCCAGATGGTTTGTTCACTGGCATCGGTTTCGCCGTAGTCTATCAATGGATATATGTAGCCGTTATCTGAATCCAGTGTCCAGGAAGCGGACTGGTTTGCCTGGGTATAATTATGATTAAATTCACTCAGGTTCAAATCATTGAGATTCTTGTTGCCAAAAACAGTATAAATATTCGTTACACGCCCAAGTACTGCACACTCATAGGTAATCGTATCAAAATTCCGGTTTACCTGCAGGAGCTGAAAACTTCCGGATAATATTTCTACACTGTCCTGATATATAATGCAATCCGCATTTATATTCGGGTTGAATGTACCGTCAGAATCAATCTCAAAAATGTGGTTGAAAACAATATTATTGGCCTTGGTACCAGGCAACTCAAGCGTTTTGGAACGCGTACCGCCACGTTTATCCGGTTGCGAGATATCGATAATTGAAAATGTTACCGGCAGATTAGCATCAGGAGAAATATCGAGCAGTTTGTAATCTGTATTGTAATAACAATTACGCTGGCTTAAGTCTGGGAGTGTGTCAATCGTAATACTTATTGGTGAAGAAACTGCCGTAATTCCATAACTTCTATATCCATATATAGTTCTTATTTTCAATTGTTTGCCAATATCATTACTATTAAAATCGGAATCATTTCCTGTAATGGTATCACTCCCCAGAGTTATGTTGATGGTTCCCTGACGGGCAGGTGCTATATATATTTCGGTTTGGTACATGGGAGAATTTGGTAAGTTGGTAAGTTGGTGAATTGGTGCCCGTCCGAACGTTCCGAATCGGAACGGGTGGGAGTTATTGCTTATGTGAATTGGGAACTTCGCATTCAATTCGTAATTCGTAATTCATAATTCGTTATTAACTAATGCAGACTATGGTTTTTGAGCGTCGTTGCTCTTTGTTGTGCTTGCGTGATCTCTGATTCTACTACATAGGCCTTAATCACTCCGTTCTGGCTTGTATTGCTTTGGGTGGTTCTGTCGATACTAACGCTTGCAGCCTGGTTTTGCATCGGCATAAGTTGTGGCGCACTGGTATTGATATGAGCAGATGCTGAGCTTGCAGAAGGTGAACCTCCTGAACCAGACCCGGCATCGCTGCCAGATAGAATATCTTTAGCCTTTGCAATGTTCGCGAGAATCTCAACAATTCCTGTAGCAAACTGAATGGCTCCTGCCACCCCTGAAGTTGCTGCATTTGCAGGATTTTCATTAGACGCCGCAACAAGGGAAGAGATGGCTTTGGCGGTATCTATGCCTATCTTGACAAGGGCAGTTGCTTTTTGCGCATCGGTATTTTTTTTGCCCTGTTCTACCATAGTTTCGGCCAGGGAACTCAAAGCATTGGCACCTGCTTCGGCAGCAGAAAATTCAGAATTTATGATCTTTTTCTTTTGCTGTGCAGCTTTCTCAGAAGCTTCTATATCTGAGTTAATATATTTTGCTCTGGTATTAGCAATTGTTTTCTCAAAGCTTTCATTTTCCTGGATTTCGAGCGTATGAAATTTTTGAATGGCAGACAATTTCTGCGACCCGGCGTTGGCAACTGCGGTAGTTGCATTATCTACCATTTTACTCAGATCATTATTATTCTGAGCCGCAAGAACTGCAGCTGCTCCAATACCCTTAAGTGCCTGAGATGCAGTATCTCCAAACTTCTGGAAATGTTGAGATTGTGCATCAGGATCAATTTCCCCTATGGCTTTCCCGATATCTTCAATCCCGGTTTTATTTTTGCCGATATCTGTTAATGCGGCATTATAATTTCTGGCTCCCGATGTAAGATTTTCCATTTGTGGTGAGAGTGCAGAAACAGAACCTGAGAGCTGTCCAAGCAGTTCCTGCGCACTGCTCAGATTTTTGAATGCATCTGTAAACTCCTTGCTGCCTTTGGCAGCATTGTCAACTTTCTGCTGCAGTTCATCAATTTTCTGCTTTACCTGGTCGATGGCATCAGGCGCGTTGGTATCTATATTTAACTGAAGGGCTATGGTTTGATCGGGCATTTTGAAGTTGGTGAATTGGTGAGTTAGTGAATTAGTGGCTGGATTTATTGATCATTTTTTATTGGTCCATGTACATTTTATTCAAATGACTGACAACTTGTTACTGATGACTTTCAACTATTGACTGAAACTACATCCGTTGCCGGTACCTGTCGAATGCATATGTAAATGATAGCTGGATATTGATAAGTTTATCATTTGCTTTTTTCCGGATTTCATAATTGTTGGTTTGAATATTGACAGCAATGAGGCTATTGTCAGCGCGTTCCAGGTAAACTGCCGGGCTGGTAAATAATTCTTCAAGCCAGGCAGCCTGTTCGTCATTGATCCAGTCACTGTTAATTGTGATGGTATCTTTTATCAGTGTATCGTATTGATTATAAGACCGCTCACCGGATGCATAATTCCATAGTCCACCGTTTTCGGCACCGGTATGCATTTTGTAATTACTCCTGCTGATATCCATTTTTGATCGGCTCATATACCTGAAATCAAAACTATCAAAGCCGCCCATCTTATTCAGAAAATGAAGCCTATACCAGGTATATCTGGTAATTTCTGTATTAATATGATACGTAAATATTTCACTGATGATATTGCCGGCGTCATCCTCCAGATGAAGGGTGTAGCTTCCAACCGATCCATCAAGTACGGTGCTGAAAGCTGTCCCGGCATTTGCCGTACCTGAGGGAACTCTCAGAAAACGATTTGCATCATCTGACATATCTGTGTTGGCATTTGCAAGGTAATATGTCGAAACCAATGCTCCTGATGCATTATATGTTTTCAATACCAGTTTTGCAACAACATTGGTATCCGTCATAAAATACAGCCATGCATTTGTTCCGGGCCTTATACGCTGAACTATAGGCGCATTGGTCAGGAATTTCTTTTGGCCGGATCCAGCAATAAGCCAATCCATCTGGTTGTATCCAGGGAAATCCGGGAAATCAAAAACGGAATTAAATACATATCTCTTTTCATCCGTTACCTGGGAAAGATATTGCACCGGACCGGCAGGATCTGAACCATATTCTTCACCGAATTTGACGATATATGCATATCCACTTGTACCATTCTTTTCAAAATTTACAGTAGCAGCATCTATATCATAACGGACGTAATTTTCAAGAATTCTGTGCAGATCAAACATTCCATAACCGTCGGGCTGTGGAATGCGTTTGATACGTGCCAGCCGGGTGGTACCGTCGGCTGCATATATATCGCAGATATACTTATAATTGGGCTGACTCTGGTTGCTGCTGGTAACAACATATACCAGTTCATTATATGCAGGACTAAATCTGGATGGGTATTGGGTTATGGTCATGGGGAAGTTGGTGAGTTGGTAAGTTAGTGAGTTGGTGAGTAAGCAAATGCTTTGATAATATAAGAAACTCCATTAAAATCGTAATTCATAATTCGTAATTCATAATTAATATTACGTCTTGTTTGAAGGCAATACTAAGGTTATCATTTAATTCCTGAAATACATCTGTAGTTATCGTATTCGAATAGAAATTCGTTGCAGGAATTCCTTCCCTGGCTATCTTTCTTCCTATGAGATAGGCAAGGCTCCTGGTTTGACTTTGCCCGGATAAAACCGTGGACATTCTGTTATGGTTTTTAATACTTTTCAGTCCGGATTTTTGAATGATGATTAATTTTTTATTTTGAATCCAATGGGCTATGTCATCCGGGGGCGGGAACTTTCCGGGCTGTCTTCCCTGGTCTATAAACTTATAATAGTCTACCAGTTGGAGCTGGAATACAATAGGAAAACCTGCATAATCCATGCGGAAGCTGATACTATTACCCAACGATTGATCAGGGTCTTTTTCCGGAGGTATCGCGGCTTTTAAGGCAGCCACTATTTTCGCACCCCAGGCTTCTAATATTTTTTGTACATTTTCCATTATGTTTTTTGTTTTATACTTACTCGCAATTCATGATCCCTGATTGCTATTCTTTGCTTTCAAAAACGCTATCCTGTTCATGAATTCTATTACATTCATCTCTTCATAAAACTGCCAGAGGTTTCCGTTGCCGTTACTTAATGCATCCAGAACTATATACCAACCGTAACGTTCATGATATTCAGCAATTCTGTCTGTATCTGATTCATCTTCCCTATCGTTTCGGTCTTCAAATAATCCTTCATATCTGCTGTTAAATGCTGCGAGAGATTGCAAAAAAAAACCAGCACCGGATAAGCGATGGACATGGGCATGTTTTCCAGCAAAAATGAAGCACGTTCCTGATGATCTTTACCATCATATTTTACAGGGATAAATCCCCATTTCAATGGCGTTGCTATTACTGCCAGAATACGATGAATATTCGATATAGGGTTTTCATTTTCTTTCAAAAATGTCATCAGGTCAATATATTGTCCGCCGGTTAGTTTCAGCGCATTCAGATTAATCATGAACCATCTTCCCCTGATACAAAACCGCACTTGTCTGGCATTCTTTAATGGCCTTATCAAATCCAGGCTGTTCATGAAGCTGACCTTATCAATGCATTCGTTCAAACTATTTAGTGGCAAATCCAGTATTTCACTTCCGGATAGCCCGGAAAGAAGCGAAATAATTTCAACATCTTTAGAATGATTATCAAGGCTTTGATCGTTCCTAATTTTTTCAAAATCACAATAGATTTTCAGGGAAATCTCTTTCCACGAGGTGGGTAGTTTGGGCATAGTAGTTTTTAATTTGAAATTTTAATCTTCAATCTTTTAATCTTCAATCTTTTAATTTTCAATCTTTTAATTTTTTAATGCCCCCTATCGCATCGCATATCGCCCGCTTGGCTTTAAGCTATGCGTATGTACAGCATATCTGATCGCATCCAGTGCATGATCATTGAATTTAACAGGCTCATCTATCAGGTTTCCATTGGCATCTTCTTTCCATTTGTAGCCCTGTCGTTCTTTGAGGATATTGGTACTTCGCCTGGTAACATAGACCTTCATCCGTTTCATTTTATCAATCCCGTCTTTCACACTTTTATCCGCTGATCTGCAGTTCAGTCCCGCCTTCCTGATCTCAGCTATCCGCTGTGGTTCTGCTGCATCAGCATAAATACTGGCATGGGCCGGCAATATATCTTTCAACATCATAATGAGTTCGCTATTGGTGAGATAAGTCTGATAGATCAGCTCATCAACCCAAAGCTGGTTACCATCTTTGATACAACATTTTATAAGTGCCGTAGGTACATTGTAACCAAAATCCAATCCGTAAAACACATCCCCTCCTTCCGGCAATTCATCCACAATGTCCCAGGGACTGTATATGGTTGCTTTCAGCTGCCCCCTTTCACCCAAACCATAAATCTTCCATAAGTTTTCATCGGTATCCTTCAGTCTCTTAATTTCCTGAATAATATTCTTGTTCAGGAAAGGATTGTCCTGATATGTCGATTGAATAAAAGTACAATCAGACCTGGTTAAAATTTTTTCATATATCCAATGGTTTTCATCTACAGGGTTGTAATCAATAAATATCTGTTTTGCAGTACGGAGCATCAACTGGTTAAAGGTCTCATAAGGCACAAGATTACATTCATTTACAAACAGGATATCCCTTCTCGGGCCGCGGGCTTTTCCGGGGTCATCGAGGCTGAAAAATTCGATATGCGAGCGATTGATATTATAAATATGATCGGTTTTGTTGTATAGTTTTTCTTTGATCCCGTCTGTTCTTGAAAGTATTGTAAAAAAATCCTTTAACACCCCTTTTTTCAGATGAGACATGGTAATGGAACATATTGAAATATGAAGTTTGTCGAGAATTGCTTTATGGATAAGTAACTGAAGAATAGCCCAGGTCTTTCCGGAAGAAGTTCCCCCCTGATTGACCACAATACGAGACGCTGCGGCTTCATTCTTTTTGTATATATCGGATACGAGCGGTTTATATTTCATTCTTTTATTTCATCAATGTTCTTGGTTACATAGGTTATTTCAATTTTATCAAAAAAGTCATCTTTTCCCTGCGCTTTGGTTTTCGATATGTTAAACAACCTGTTTAATAATTTTTCAAGCGCCGCCATTTCTCCTTTTTCAATATCTTTTTTTAGCGCATTGGCTATAATTTTTTCCAATACAGAAGTGTCCGGATCAATAAATATTTCTTTAAGCTCATCTATGTTTAATCTGAAGATGAACTTAATACGATTTCTGATCTGAGCAAGGCTATACCCTTTTTTTACTTTAGTCAAGGGCAATGCCTTAATGGCAATCTCTGAATTCTTCGCAGCCATGTTGGCATAAGAATCCTTCCGTGTTGGTTTTGGTGGTTTCAAGATAAATAAATTAATTGTGTTTTATAATGTTAAAAATCAGGCATTTCATCCCAAATTTTCCCATCCAGTTCCCGGCCACCTGCATTTGGACCGGTTCCTCCCCATTGTTTGTGGTAAAATGCACCTCCGGCAGCGTGGGTGGCTTCTTTGATTCCGCGAACCCAATCCTTAGCCTCTTCCTTTACGATCCATTTTTTATTTTCTTCATATACAAGGGCTCTTTTCGAAGCAATATTTGGATCCTTCAAATGAGCACCGCTTTCTCCACCAGTAATAACCCAATGAATTCCAGTCAAATCAGGATCTGTTATTTCACTAAGTAAAGGCTCAAAGCTGATAAATCTGATCTTCGCTTTCACCTGTTTTAGCAGCTCTAATCTGCCCATATTTTCCATGTTTTCAATTGATACGCCGGCCCAATAATTATCAGGAAGTGTACGGCTCTGGCAGTATCTGAGCATGTTATCTGCTCTCTTGGTAAGAATCTGATACTGGTGCTGTGGGGTCTGCCTTATCACTTCAAGAATCTCATCTCTGTAATCATCTGAAATTTCTTCCCAAAACATATCGCTCATAGAATTTACAAAAATCAGGCTTTGCTGTTTTTGATAAAATGGCTCCTTAAGTTTATGCGGACGAAGCGTGATCTCAAATCCATTTGGGAATGCCGCCCCTCCCTTATTCTTTTCTGCAATGGTATGTGCATAGCAGAATTTGCAACCCTGTGATACTTTTTGACATCCTGAAACAGGATTCCAGGTAAGATTTGTCCAGCTTATTCCCGTATTATTCATCTTTGTGTTATATTTTAACCTGACGATTTTGTGATATCCGAATATAAAAATAATTTTTATTCCCTATAAAATATCCTTTCATTTCATAAATTCTTTTTGTTGAAAGATACATCTTCAGTTTATCCAATGGCCCGGCACATAATAATGACCTGCATTTCTTTATCATTGCCAAAGTGTAACCAGACTGGATTAATATTTTATTGCTTAAACTATTATACAAGTGAATAAATGTTAATATTATAATTCCATTGTAACCCCTTTGCAAAATGACATCGAGTTGATCTATCGCAAATCCAAAGGCATCCAGATCTATGATATCAAATTGATATAAGTCAATATTTTCCAAGTATTTCATATTATCGCCTACTAAATATACACCTTTTGCATCTTTTCTTTTTTCAATTCTTAAAACATGTATTTTTTTGGTTGTTTGCTGTTTTACAAGATTCCAAAGAGTTCCATCAGCCGAAAAACAATCCAATATAAGCAATTCATTTTTTGTTATTTCGGCAGTTGCCAGAATTCTAAGTTTAACCTTCTCCTCCAAATAAGAATTTTCAGTTAGCACTTTGCTCATATTCAATACCTTCTGTGTTCTTTATTTTAATTAAATATTCATCGATATCCATTAATTTTTCAGGAGCGAATGAAATGAGGATATGTATCTTTTCATACGTATTAATCTTATGTGTTTCAATTTCAGTTTTTCTGAAAACTGGCAAATCAATGCCCCATTCTGAAAAATCTATATCAGTCCATGTTGATAATTGAAGATAGTCCCATTCACCTGCTTGAATATTATCCTTAATAATGAATTCCTTTTTTTGCGATTTAGTTAGTGTTTGTGCAAATACAACTGGGACGGTTTCCCATCCAAGATCTTTGACTACGGCAAGCCTCATATTACCACCAATTACAATATTTTGTTCATCTATTACAATAGGTCTGATGTATAGCATTTCTGGAAAATTTCTAATTGAAGATTTTAACTTTTGATATGCTTTATCCTTTATTATTCTGGGATTCTGTGAATTAGACAATATTTCCCGAACAGGCATCATTCCGTGTTTTATTCCTTGTTCCATTATTTAATAAATTTATAATTAACACTTTATATTTATACTTATATAATCTTTCTTTTTATTTTTTTCTTCTTCTGACCTTTCTTCCGCGGCGTTTCGGATTTGCTTTTTGGGGTTTGCTTTCCTTGGGGAAAGGGGATGAATGGGTGCTTTGATTTTGGTCTTCATATAGGTCATTTATTTCATGTATTTCTTTCTGTTCCTTTTCAGCAATACTTATCAATATCTCACGCTCATACTGATAAAATAATGTTGTGATTATTTCTTCTACACATACACTGCAATAGAGCCTTACAGGCAGCGGATTCAATTCTTCGCGATAGATATAAGCAATCGCTTCCAGCGTGGGCAGGTTTATGGGCGGAATACATTTGTTGGCTTTATAATATTCCCAGAATGGCAGGTAATTACGAAGTTTTTCTAAGTTGGTTGGTGACATAAAATAATTTGAAAATTTGAGATATTGAAAATGATTTTGGGCTAACCATTATTTCTTTATCGCTTTGGAAATAAAGATGGCTATTATCGAACTTGCCCCTGCAAATAATGGCGCAAACAGGTAATGCTTCTCAACTATAAAAACGATGAATGCCAACCACCAGGCCAGGCATAAAGGACAGTCTAAGGGCTTCATTCTTTTGATATTGAAGATCTGTTTTGCCCATTGAATAATTCCTGACACTTCTGATAGCAAAACAGCAAAACAGGCAATGGATACGATGATAATTAAGGTGTTCATAATTGGTTGGTTTTATAATTTTTTAATCTTCAATTTTTTAATGCTTTAATCTAAAAGGCTCCTGTACAAATCCGCTCTTACCTGATTCACTTTTTCAATATGATAGATATTTGTAACATCCTCATGCAACTGTGAGGCAAGGTCCTGCACAAGGTTCGGATTATTTATGAGTCTTTTCATGCTCAGGTACCAGGCGGATCTGTAGGCCGTCTCTTTCACGCTCAAACAATTAATGCCAGGCCTGGCAATGATCTTATAAGGCATGATATCGCTCACGATCATGGCCTTTTTCATAAAGCCGGCTTCAATCATTTTCAGTTCACTTTTACAGTTGTTGAAACGGTTTTGGGTGAGCGGTGCCAGCGCTACATCAAACAGGTTATAGCCCTGTGCATAACTGAAAACATTTGCAGCATTGATCCGGAAATATTTGTTGTCATTTTTTAACAATCCTGTTGTAAATATCTCCTCAAACTCCTGGTACATGCCACTGTTGTCTTCGGGGTTAAACCCCATAAGGTATAACTGGTATTTGCCGTTTAGTTTCGGATTATGATGCAATTGCCCTATGCCATCTTGCAAAAGCTGCAGATCATGCAGGTGACAAACGCCGCCCACCCAGCCAAATCGGGTCAGGGAGGAAGGAGACGGATGGGCGTCAAATTGGGGCTGGGCGGGATCGATGGCGTTTGGCAGGACCGTCACAAAAGGGTTGATCTTTTTGATCAGGTCCGCAAAAAAGGAGGTAGTGGTGGTTATATGATCAGTATTTTTTAAACTAACTAACGTTTGTTCGCTTATTCTGTTTTTGAGATATGCGTCATATAAAAGATGCCCGGGATACAATTCCCAGTAATCGTCGATATCCAGGATCGACACAATGCCCATCCTTTTCAGGCGATCCAGCACAGCCTTCGAATTTCCATTCCACGAAACCATCCGGCTGAACTGAATGAGCTGAAACTGCTTAAGAAAATCATCACTGGCCGATTCGATCTCATTGATCTGGTGCACCTCAAAATCATCTTTATAATGACTGTTCAAATGGTAATGCGGTATCAGCTGGCGATGGTATTCCACCCCGGTTATTTGGGTATTCACAACGATCAGGATTCTGGCGCTCATCTATATAGAAATTCTTTGAACTGTGGATTTTTGCGGATACGGTCTTTTACTTTGTTTACAGTATAGCGGATACTGTTGCGGTTGATTTTTGTTTTCTCAGCCAGTTTTCGGGCACTATTTATTTCAACTACCGCCCTGAAAAGTTCACGCTGATACCATTCCATTTTATCCAGTTCCCGGTTGATAAAGCTGATGATTTCCATATCGTCCTCTTCAATGGTATCTGGTTTCTCTGCCCATATCGCCGCCACACCCGGCATGTATTTTATGAGCTTATCCATATGGCGGTACTTCAGAGAAAAAGTACTGGTTTGCGAATGGTACAGATTGGTAATTATCTTTTTAGCGAACAACCTGAACCATTCCTTCGAATAAACTTCAGACAGGTTATCATATGTGAGCAATGCCAGGATAAATTCCTGGTACAGGTCATCGGCCAGATCGTGGCGGGCAATTTTCTGGCAGATATCTTTATAATATCTGCATTCGTGAATCTCATTAATGATATGATTGTTGGTTTTCATGGTATGATAATTGGTGATTTGAAATTTGAAATTTGAAATTGGTAAATGGTATTTGGTAATTGGTAATTGGTAATTGGTAATTGGTAAATGTTCCTAATTTGTATCGTGTTTTTAATGTATATATATAGCGAAGTGGCAAAGTGGGTGGATGGTTTTGAAAAATAATTTATAATCAATTTTTAATCAATATGTTACAAGCGAAAATATTTTTCAAAATGTTTTACTTTTTCCAAAACCGGTCTGATTTTTGGTCTTCCAAGCAGGCTTTCACTTATGCCTAACCCCATACGCCTGCCCGAATCCCGAATCCTTCACAAGGCGGACCTTACGCCTCCTTTCAGGACGTATTTGCAAATTTTATTGGTATTTGATTGTTTATTACAATTATAGTTGTATATTTGCAGTGCATTATAGTATGTATTACAATTGAAACGGGACAAAATTACCACTTCTATTGTAATTACAATGAGTTTTGTGCAATTTTTTTTGTAAAAATATTATGGGAAAATCAACTGATTCTAATTCAGACAGTTTCCGCGAACGCATCGCTTATTTCCACAAAGAAATCCTGGGAATACCCCAATATGTCTTTGCCGAAAGCATTGGTCTCGGACAGGAGCGTGTTCGCAAAAGCCTGATGCCGGGCAAGCAACCCACGGCAGAATTTTTTGAAGCCATCTTCCACACGTATCCTGACCTGAACCCCGATTGGGTTTTTACCGGGCGTGGCGCCATGCTGCATTCCGAAAAAGAAAATACGGCGCCATATCTCATTTCCCAACCTATTCACAAACCGGCACCCGAGCTGGTATCGGGCAAAAACCTCCGTGTGCTCTGCATTACCAATGACTCATCAGGTAATGAAAACGTGGAAGTGGTAAACACCAAAGCTGCTGCCAGTTATATTGACAATATTCAGGAACCGCAATTTCTTTCTACCCTGCCTAAGATCAGTCTGCCGGGCAATGTCTTTAGAGGCGGTACCTTCAGGGCTTTTGAAGTGAAGGGAAACAGCATGGAGCCTACCATTCAGCAGGGCTCATGGGTCATAGGACAATATGTGCAGGACTGGCTTACGCTTAAAGATGACTATATCTATATTGTAGTAATGCAGGATGCCATCCTCATCAAACGGGTATTAAACCGTATTGAAAAACGACAGGGCCTGGTATTGAAAAGCGATAACCGTGAATATGAAAACAAAAACATAGATATAGATGAAGTAAAAGAACTCTGGCTGCTGAAAGCCGAAATGCGCTACGACTTCAAAAATCCCAGCAAGGAAATGTACCTTCAGCTGCAGCACCTCATGGCTGATGTGGAGGATATTAAGGCGCAATTATCAATGAACAATAATCAATGATCATCTCTCAGATTAAGGACATAACGTGTACTTCGCCCGCCCCCTTCCATAATCAAAGCTTTGATCTCTGACAGGTGTTGCAAGTCCCTTGTTGCTGTTGCCTTTGTGGTTTTAGCGAGAATCATATATTTAGCTGCGCGCATACCTCCTTCAAATCCTTCGGGACCAGCATCAAACATGCGCTTCACAACTTTTAGTTGGCGTTCATTAAACTGATCTTTGAAATGATCGAAGAACTTTGCTTTCTTCAGGGTAAAATCTATGAGTTGCCTCGCTTGTTTTTGAGCCAGAAGGGTCGTTTCGGTGAAATACTTTATCCAGGGAGAAATATGGTTGCTCCGCTGTCCTTTTTCCAATGCTGAATAGTACTGGCGTTTATTAGCTTCTATGGTTTTAGAAAGGCTTAGCAATACCGGTCGCTTCAATGTTTGCGACAAGGCTTTTTCAGCTACCGCGCGCCCGATCCTCCCGTTACCATCTTCGAAAGGATGGATAGATTCGAAATATAAATGCGCAATGGCAGACCTTACCAGGGCATTTTTGATCTGTTTTTTACTTCCCGGCGCCGTTTCGTTAAACCAGTCGATAAATCGATCCATTTCGGAGGGTACCTGTCTTGAAGGTGGCGCTTCAAAATGAATTTTTTCTTTGCCTGCCGCACCTGAAATCACCTGCATAGGCTCCTTATGCGAACGCCATTTTCCAATCTGCACTCCTCGACTGCCTTCCATCAGCATTTTGTGCCATGAAAATAACTTCTCTTTGCTCAAATGTTCCCGGTAGGTCTGTCTTACATCCACCATCAAACTACCTATGCCATGCGCTCTTTTGTCGTGGACATTTGCAGGTTTCCTGTTCAACCCCAGATTATTCCGAATGGACGAAACAACATCCTGCCTGTTGAGATATTCCCCCTCTATTTCAGAAGTTTTTATGGCTTCCGAAACCATCATGTTTACCAAAGTATCCGACTGCGAATCTTTCGACAAGGCATTCAGAATACCTGAAACACGCCCCATCTCTTCCGCAAAAGAGAACATAATATCCTCTATTCCTGTAAGATCGTATTTGAAATCAGGCCAGTCAGGCTGTTGCCAGTTATAAATCATGAGCCAAATATACGACTTATTCGGCTCATAATATCATATTTTTTGAGCCGAATAGAGAATTTATTCGGCTCATCCGTTTGGTTGAATGCAGTTGACAATGCTAATTATAGTCAGATCTAAAAGCATACAAGCAGCTTTCTGGATGAATATCTACAAGAAAATCACTACTTACTTCTCTCCTTTCACTTCCGACGCTTCAACTCAAATCTCCTTCCGCAACCTTGCCACCGGAATATTTAGTTGCTCGCGGTACTTGGCTACCGTTCGGCGGGCAATGTTGTACCCTTTTTCATTGAGCATGCTGGTGAGTTTCTCATCGGTAAGCGGTCGCTTTTTGCTTTCCTTGCCAATATATTCCTTGAGGAATTCCTTCACTTCCCTGTTTGAAACTTCATCGCCCGATTCGGTCTGTATGCCTTCGGAGAAAAATTCTTTTAGCGAAAAAATGCCAAAATCTGTCTGCACATATTTGCTATTGGCCACACGGCTCACGGTAGAAATATCCATCCCGATCCTGTCGGCTATATCTTTGAGAATCATAGGCTGAAGTCTCTCTATATCCCCTGTTAAAAAGAAATCCTTCTGAAATTCCACAATACATCGCATGGTTTGCAGCAGTGTGTTTTGCCGTTGCTTGATGGCATCTATAAACCATTTGGCACTATCCAGTTTCTGCTTGATGAACTGTACCTGGTTTTTCAGTGTTTTGCTTTTAATGGCGCTTTCGTTATACCCTTTCAGGGTTTCGGCATAGCCCCGGTTCACGCGCAGTTCAGGGGCATTTTTAGAATTAAGGCTTACCTGAATTTCATTATCCATGGTAGTCACAATAAAATCAGGAATAATGTACTGTGCCTTTACATTTATCTGGCTTTCACCGGGTTTTGGATTGAGGTGCGTAATAGTATCTATGACGCCCTTCAGATCATCGCGTTCTATTTTCAGCGATTTCATCAGCTTGTCATAATGTTTTTTGGCAAGATCATCCATATGGTGGTGAATGATCTTTTTGGCCTGCTGTACTTCGTGGGTCTGGTCCATCTTATTCAGCTGGATCATCAGGCATTCTTCAAGGCTGCGGGCCCCAATGCCCGGTGGGTCGAAACTCTGAATGATATGAAGAATTTTCTCGAGTTCGGCTTCATCGGTCTGAATCTGGTTGAGGAAAGCAAGATCGTTGGCAATGCTTTTGAGCGGACGCCGCAGGTAGCCGTCTTCTTCCAGCATCCCGATCAAATGCGCTGCCAGGATTTTTTCTCTTTCATTGAGGTCTACTGCACTAAGCTGCTCATTAAGAACATCATATAGCGTATTTACGTTGGCCATCGGCAGTTCCCGCTTTTCTTCATTGGGGTCATTCTGCCCGCTATAGGCATAGTCATCCCCGTCATCACCTATATATTCATCCAGCCCGGTTTCGTAATCGTCATAGTCATTGTCTTCATTCTCATCGCTGTCATCGAAATCATTATCCGACTCTGCTTCAAACTTCTCTTCTTCAGGCTCTTCACCCTCGGCAGATTCCATTTTCTCCGTTTCGAGCGCAGGGTTTTCAGTGATCTCTTCGTCTACCCTTTTCTCCAGCTCCTGGGTATTGAGCTGCAGCAATTGAATAAACTGTATCTGCTGGGGCGATAGTTTTTGAAGTAGTTTCTGACTTAGTCCTTGTTTTAACATTTATATACCCCTAATTTTGCAACGCTTCCCTTTAAAATTAACTTACGCAAATATATAAACATTTCGCAAGCCATTTCACTCAAATAAAGCCGTTATGCCAGTTTTAACTAAAAAATTTGTCTACATCTCCGATTTAAAAAAACATGAAGGCCGGCAGGTGGTCCTGCAGGGATGGGTACAAAACCGCCGCGACAGCAAGGGTATTGTATTTATTGTCCTGCGCGATGGTACAGGTTTCATCCAATGCGTGATCCTGGAAGATGTGATAGGCGCAGAACTGTTTGATAAAGTAAAACGCCTGGGGCTAGAAAGTTCGCTCAGGATAACCGGCACTGTTAAAGCAGATGAGAAACAGGCAGGAGGATATGAAATACAGGCCGATGCGGTAGAAATATTTTCTGAAGCTGAAGAATACCCGATCGGCAAAAAAGATCATGGCGTAGATTTTCTTCTCAGCCGCAGGCATTTATGGCTTCGTTCCAAAAAGCAGTGGGCCATCATGCGCATCCGAAACCAGATCATTTATTCCATTCACAACTTCTTTCAGAGCCGGGGATTTGTGCAGATGGATTCACCCATATTTACCGGAAATGCCGTGGAAGGAACCACCAACCTGTTTGAAACAGAATTCTTTGACCAGCCTGCCTACCTGAGCCAGAGCGGACAGCTTTATGGTGAGGCGATGGCTATGGCTATGGGTAAGATCTACACTTTCGGGCCTACTTTCAGGGCAGAGAAATCGAAGACGCGCAGACATTTGTCTGAATTCTGGATGATAGAACCCGAGATGGCTTTCTATGACCTGGAAATGGATATGGATGTGATCGAGGATTTTATACGTACCGTGGTTGGCGATGTTCTAGAAAAATGTAAAGAAGAACTGGCCATTATCGAAAGAGATGTTACCAAACTGGAAACCGTTGTAAAACCGTTCCCGAGAATATTATATGACGATGCTGTTTCCATTATCCGTGGTGAAAAAGATGTGGACGGAAAGAACGCTATCAAAACGCTTGAGCAGGATCTGGAAAATATCAAAACACGGATCAACGAAATAAAGACCGATATTGAAACCCGTGAACAATCTCTGAAACAGGCAGGACTGAAGAAAGGTGTTATTGCTTTTAATGAGGAAAAAGTGCGCCAGTTGAAACTGGAACTCAAAGACCTTGAAGAAGATGAACGCAATATCCCGAACTGGCTGGAATCAGCTAAGAATTTCAGGCGCGGCGAAGATTTCGGCGGCAGCGATGAAACAGTGATAACCAGGATGTTTGATACGCCTATCATGGTATACAACTGGCCCAAAGCTGTGAAAGCTTTCTACATGAAAGAAGATGCTCCCGGCATTGCCAAAGGCGTGGATGTTCTTGCCCCTGAAGGTTATGGCGAAATTGTAGGTGGAGGTGAGCGTGAAACGGATATCAATAAACTTCTTGAAGCCATACACCATCATCAACTTCCCATGGAAGCCTTTGAATGGTACCTGGATCTGAGACGATTCGGATCCGTGCCACATAGTGGTTTTGGCCTTGGCTTAGAGCGTATTATCTGCTGGGTATGTAAACTCCCTCACGTCAGGGAATCTATTCCGTTCCCAAGATTTGTAGGGAATTTGTTTCCGTGATCAGGCGTTAGGGATAATGGATAAGGGATAAGTGGTAAGTGGTAAGTGATTAGTGGCTGGAGCAGGAATATTTAATTGGCTTCTTACTAACTTAGCAATTTCTTCACTTCCTGAATACTGATCTGGCTTGTGAAGTCCAACTCGAGTATAGAAGGCTTGCCTTTTGAATTGAGGAAATCACTCAACCCCTTGCCGAAACCTTCCATATTATTGCAAAAGAAGTAGTTGAAGTTATGCTGCAAAGCTATATGCTCAAAATTCAGCGGTTGTTTCACGGCAAAATATTCTTCCAGTTCTTTCTGGATTTTTGCTCCGGGAAGGGTACGGAAAATGCCGCCGCCATGGTTGTTGAAGACTATTATTTTCAGGTTATCCCTTAGGTAATTGTTCCAGAGGCCATTGCTGTCGTACATAAATCCCAGGTCACCCACCATCAGTACATGGTTTCGGTCATCTGCCATCGATTGTCCTACGGCAGAACTTACCGTACCGTCAATACCACTGGTACCCCTGTTGGAATAGATTTCGATATCAGAATTGATGAATGGGAATACGGATGCATACCTGACCGGCAGGCTGTTTCCCAAATGGAGAACGGTATTTTTATCTAATGCAGAAATGATCTCATAAGCAGCACGTATTTCACTGAATTCCAACGACGCAATGATAGTTTTAGCAGAACGCGCCACCTCCGATTCTTTATTTGACCATTGATTATAATAATCCCGGTTAAACTTAATAGAATCATTCGCTGCCAGCGCTTTAAAAAATGCCGGAGCACTGAAATCAAAAACATATGTCAGTTTCTGAAATGTGTCGGCAGAAGACGGGTGTCCGCTCAGATGCCAGTGCGCTTTGACGGATTTATGTTTCAGGAAATTTTTCAGGGTTTTGGAGACGATCGGTCCGCCAAAACTTATCACCAGTTCCGGTGCGTAATTGTCTTTCTCATCTGCTGATAATGAATCAATCACAAGTTCAGCAAAAGATATGGAACCGGTAATATTTACCAGGTTGGAAGTGATATCCGGAACAAAAACGAGATGCTTCTCTATACAAACTTTGCGAATGGCTCCTTTCAGAGCGTCATTCACCCGATGTGTACCGGCAACTACCAATATCTTACCAAACGCACCGAGTCTTTCAAAAATCTCAATCGGAATTGTCTTATCTGCAGATTCCAGTTTGATGATCCTGGGCTTTGATCCACTTAGATCCGGTTCGGTATCCAGGTATAAAGGTTCTCTTAATGGTACATTGATATGCACCGGTCCTTTGGGTTGCTGGTTCGCCGTATTCAGTGCTTCATTCACCATTCTAATGGCATGCCATTCCGAATCAGGATGCGAATATTCCGTTGGGAACGTGTAGGAATTCTTTACATGCTTGCCGTACAGATTCGTCTGGTATATTGCCTGATTATCAGCCTGCCCGATCCATTCTGCCGGACGATCGGCCGTGAAAACGATCAATGGTATTTCACTAAAAAATGCTTCAGCTACCGCAGGTGCAAAATTGAGCGCTGCCGTACCGGAAGTGCAAACCAATGCCACAGGTTTTTTAGACTGACGGGCCATTCCCAATGCCGTATAGGCCGCCGATCTTTCGTCCGGAATAACATAGTGTGTGATCCCTTCAAAACGCATGAAACTGAGTGCCAGTGGCGCACTCCGCGAACCGGGACAAAGTACAACATGCTCCATGCCATGCGCTTTGCAAACCTGCACAGCCTGATGCAATATCTCGTACGTTTTTATGGTTTCCTGATTGTTCAATATTTCAATGATCAATTATCAATGATCAATAAAAAGGGAAGATCGGATAAATAAGGTTTGATCGTTTTGAAATGTTCTAAATCAGCCCATTCTCAATTTCTCAAATCCCCAAATTCTCAAATAGCTGACAACATTATTTCTTCACCCGCATCCACTGCTTTCTGTGTGCTTCTTCATACACATTCACATGTTCTGAAGGAGGAGTCACCGGTTCTACCAGCCTGTCTTTGCCATAGATAAAATTGCCACGGTCGTAGTTGGGACTGGCTATACTGTTGCTGAGGAATATTGCTTCTTTCGGGCATGCCTCTTCGCACAAGCCACAGAAAATACAGCGCAGCATATTGATCTCATATTTTACCGCATATTTTTCTTCACGGTACAGCCCTTCTTCACCCGGTTTGCGCTCTGCCGCTTCCATGGTGATCGCTTCAGCCGGACAAGCCAGGGCACACAAGCCGCAGGCTACACAGCGTTCTGCACCATTTTCGTCTCTTTTGAGAATATGAACCCCGCGCCAGACAGAACTAAACGGCCTTTTAACCTCAGGATACCTGATGGTTGGCGGTTTTTTGAACATATGTTTGAACGAGATCGCCATGCCTTTTAGGATCCCTGGCAAATAGGTTCTCTCCAGGCCTTTCAAAGCATGGGTATCAACTTTTTTGGAACGGTTCGTGAGTTGCATGTTTATTATTTGAAGAGGTTTTGTATGAATAATATGCCACCGCCTGTGAGGACGATATTCAGAATGGAAAGCGGTATCAATACCTGCCAGCCCAGACGCATAAGCTGATCGTAACGGAAACGGGGCAATGTCCAGCGTATCCACATGAAAATGAAGATGAAGATGAATATCTTCACAAAAAACACACCCACTGCAATCACAGATACCAGGTTGGCATTCATCACCGTAGCCAGTTTATCTATATAAGGAAAATTATATCCGCCGAAATAGAGCGTCGCCATGATAGCCGATGAAATAAACATATTGATATACTCCGAAAACATATACATGCCCAGTTTCATGGAACTGAATTCTGTATGATATCCACCGATCAATTCGGTTTCACATTCCGGCAAGTCAAAGGGTGCCCTGTTGGTTTCAGCAAAAGCACAGATGATAAAAAGGAAAAATCCCAACGGCTGAAAAATAATATTCCAGTGCATACCATGCCAGGCACTTTGTTGGGTAACGATCGTATTTAAAGAAAGTGAACCTGTAACCATTAATAATGCAATGATAGCCAATCCCATGGCAAGTTCGTAACTGATCATTTGTGAAGATGACCTGATGGCACCGATAAGTGAGAATTTGTTGTTGGACGCCCATCCTCCGATCATGATACCATATACACCAAGACTCACAATACCAAAAACATAGAGAATACCTACATTTATATCAGACACCTGTAAAGGGATAAGTGTTCCATTGATGGTAATATTAGGCCCCCAGGGAATAACGGCACTTGTCATTAAAGCAGTAAGCATCGCCAGGGAAGGTCCCAGCACAAACAATATTTTATTGGCAGAAGCCGGAAAAATTTCTTCTTTCAAAAAGAATTTGCCGCCATCGGCCAGGGGCTGCAGTATTCCCCATGGGCCTGCACGGTCCGGACCAATCCTGTCCTGCATTACCGCAGCCACTTTACGTTCGGCATAGGTACTGTACATCGCGATCACCAGGGTAATGACAAATACCAGTACCACTAACACGATTTTAAAAAACAAAGCGCTTAAAAAAAATGCTGCCATATCAGTTTTGCACCTCCTCTGGTTTTGCGGTCATTAAATTCTTTTTATTCCCGGCATTCAATAATCCCTGGTAAGGTGCATCATAATGATTTTGCCCGATAACAGAATGCCGGTTGATGGTGCGCGGGCCTTCAATAACCCAATCACTCATTTCTTTTTTCTCGAACCTGCAGGTATTGCAGATAAATTCTTCAAGTTCGCCATAGGTATCCTTGCGGCCAGTGACGCGATAAATTTCATTGCCATGGTTCCAGAGCACCACTTTGCCGCCACAGGTGGGGCAATCGCGGTGGGCATCATATGGTTTGGTAAACCATACGCGGCTCTTGAAACGGAAAGTATTATCTGTAAGGGCTCCCACAGGGCAAACATCGATCATATTGCCTGAGAACTCATTATCAATTGAATTTTGAATATAAGTACTGATCTCGGTAGCTTCACCGCGCCAGATCATTCCATGTACGCGACCGGGCGTAAGCTGATCTGCTACCATGGTGCAACGGTAGCACAGGATGCAGCGTGTCATATGCAGTTTGATATATGGGCCTATATCAATGGGTTTAAAAGTTCTGCGTCCTTCCTGGTAACGCGTGGCTTCAAGGCCGTGCTGATACCCAAAGTCCTGCAGGTTGCACTCACCGGCCTGATCGCAGATGGGGCAATCGAGGGGATGATTGAGCAACAGAAATTCTACAACGCCCCTGCGCACTTCCATTACTTCAGGAGAATCGAGATTTTCTACCACCATCCCATCCTGCACTGGAGTAACACAACTGGCTACCAGTTTGGGCATAGGGCGCGGATCCTTTTCGGAACCGGCAGCTACCCGAACCAGGCAAGCACGGCATTTGCCGCCACTGCCCTTGAGTTTGGAATAGTAGCACATGGCAGGCGGCACATGATGCCCCCCTATTTTACGGGCTGCCTGAAGAATGGATGTCCCCGGTTCAACCTCTGTCTGAACGCCGTCTATGGTTACTTTAAACATGTTTGATATCCCTATATAACGTTTCCTACTATAAAGCAGATGCAAATTTAGGACTTATTTATGTGCGTGATATGACTTGGAAACTATTTTAATCAAATACCTGAAATTACCAATAAAGTTGATTTTTATCAGTGGTTTAAACGTTTATAGTTTATATTCGAAATGTATCTGTTCAATCGACAATCAAGGCCCGGAATACTATCTGAAATCATTAAAACCATCTCAGCTAGCCAGGGTACTGTTATTGTACAGGAACAAAATAAAAATCAGTTCTATCCGTTTTATATTCAAATAAAAGTTCATTTAGCTTTGGTAATGAAGCAGATAACAAAATCCGTTTTAGTATTAATGGCTGTTTTGCCCTTTATGGTTTTTGCCTCCTGCTCGAAAAAAAGCACTGCGCCGGCATCCATAAATAGCGCAACCAGCTATCCGGATAGTTTTTATGTGGATGGAGGACCTGTAAGGAATTTCTGGTATTCTCTTAATACAATAACAAGTACTTCCTGCAATTATGATCCTTCTCAGAATATGACTTCCATCCAGATTATTGGAAAATCTGGTGATTCTCTTATTATAAGGATGATATTGAAATTTACCGGAAATAGTACCGGAAAATTCAATGATAATAACAATACAAGTCCCAACAACATAGAAATTGATATGATCAACATCAAAGGATCCGGATTGGCTCAGAATTATATCTGCAACCACGGAACAGATTTTTCCATTACAAATTACGGATCGGTTGGAGGCCTGGTGAATGGCAGTTTTGAGGGCAGTTTTTTCAACAGTAATTATTCATTCAATTTCATCTTCTGGGGTACTTTCAGTGTCGTAAGAAACAGTTGACTATTATAGAAAATCTGTGCAGAGATATCAAACAACCTCAACATCAGGGTTTTGCAGCCTGATGGCATTTACAAAGCCATCAAAATCTTCCGGTGAGATAGCAACATCGTCATAAGAATTATATGAAATTATCGTCTGCACAAAAGACAATCCGAATGACACATAAGACTTTTTGATATATATTTTCTGTGGCCTGGATATTTTCCGGATGGATGATATTTTTATTTTTTTTAAAAAAGGCCCGCTCCGGCATGTAAGGATTTCATTTTCAATTTCATAATAGGTGTAGTACCATACACTCAGGAGAAGGAATACAGAGCCCAATGTCATAAAAAAGACGATAATTTCTGCGGATGCCGGAACAGGTTTGCTATGGGGCAGAAAAGGAATGCCAAAACATATCCCGATCATGAAAAGAATCATTATGAAAAAAAATGTTCCCATGCCCGCCCCTTTTTTTGAATAGAATCTTTGCTTCATTGGTTCGTATTTGAATACGAATATAATGAACAGTTTTCAACTACAGGTTTTCGATATTGAGGGTTGTCATGCGCAGCCTGAAAAGGTTTTGTAAATTTGTGCTATTATGCATCGCACCATCACGCTGAAAAAATTCTACCCTTATAAGCCTGAAATGATATGGCAGGCACTTACCGATAATGAAATCCTTGGCAAATGGTTCATGGAAAACGACCTGAAGCCCATTCCCGGACATGAATTTACATTCAGAATGGCACCACAGAAGGGCTGGGATGGAATAACCTATTGCACCATTACAGATGTTGAAGAATTGAAAAAGATCAGCTATACCTATCAGGGCCATGCAAGCGGTGAAAAAGCACTGGCCTGTGCCGGAGTCCATTCTGAACTGGCCGATGCTGCTGCAAAGGGAATCTTTGCTGAACTGGATACGGTTCTGACATTCGATCTGGAACCCACCTGCGGCGGGACATTATTAAAAATGCAACAATCAAGTTATAAAGGATTAAAGATGACTCTCGTTAGCTTTATCATGGGCATGGGCTGGAAAAAACAGCTGGGTAAAAAACTGCCAGCCGTTCTTGAAAAAATGGTCTGAAACCAGGCCTGCAAAAAAGCAAAGTCATTTACTGCCTTATCTTTCCTCCAATACTGATAGTATATTCCCGGCAGGATCTTTAAACCACGCGATCTTAGGCCCCATTTTAGGATTGTCGACGATACCTTTTTCATTTGTTCCCAGGGAAGGATATTGCTCAAATTTCACACCCCGGGAACTTAGATCATCTACCGTTTTTTCAACATTTGAAACCGGAAAATTCAAAACCGTGAAGCTCGCTGGTTCATGATCCTGTTTTGGATATATTGTCACAGGGTTTCCTCCATTGATATTGAGGTGCATCATGCCATGATCCTCCGTTACCTTTAAGCCCAACGTGTCCTGATAAAATTGTTTTGCTTTTTCCAGATCATTCACAGAAAAACTGCCGGATGCTTTTGAATTGCCTAACATAAGATTGTAATATAAATGGTTATGAAATGAATTTATTCCTGAATTTTAAAACAAATTAAATGATATTTGGTTTAATTTGAGAATAATCTTATCGTTAATTCATTCAGATCTATTCCCTAATGCAGCTAATCATTCAAAGATGTAAGCCTTTTGCTCTTTCCCTTATTTTTCAATAAGTTTGATGCCAGTTATTCTATATAAAAATCCATAAATGAACCGGTTCATTCAATTTTTATTCGGCAAACCCCCTTTAACAATAACGCTTGCCAAAACCGAAACACTGCATAATTGTGCAAATTGTGGCACTGTATTAACTGATTCATATTGCAGCCATTGCGGCCAGAAAAAAGTAGACAAAGAGGATTTCAAAGTATCACATTTTCTGGGTGAAACCCTCCATGCTTTTACACATTTCGATTCCAAGTTTTTTGCGTCGATAAAGAACCTTTTCCAAAAGCCGGGATTCCTGACACTGGAATACATCTCTGGTCACCGGAAAAAATACATGAACCCTGTTCAGTTGTTTTTAGTGGCGAACGTTATTTATTTTCTATTAGCAACTTCCGATACATTTACAACGCCCCTGCAATATATAACCCAGGGACCATTCATGAAAACACTGAATGAAATGGTAGATGCAAAGGTAAAAAAGGAAGGCCTGAGTTATAAAGAGTATGAAACAAGGTTTAATGAGCGATCAAAAGGCGAAGCCAAAACGCTGATCATTTTAATGATACCCATCTATGCATTTTTTATCAGTTTACTATTTTCAGGACAGAAAAGATATTTTGTAGAACATCTCGTGTTTAGTTTACACTTCTATAGTTTTATGCTGATATTCATGGTATTTGGCTTCCAGATCCTGTTTCTCCTGATTTCCCTGATCATGCTGTTGGCTAAAATTTCAGGATTGGTTACTCATGATGAGGCCGTAGCTGTCATGCAATTTTATAACACTGATTTCGGCATCACCATTATGGTTGGCACATTCTATTTTTTATATTTATTTGCCGCCATAAAAAGGGTGTATGCACAATCTAATGCTGAAAGCTTTTTCAAATCAATAACAGCTGTTTTTTTAATTTATATAGTTGTTAAAACATATCGTAACATATTGTTTTTTAGCACATTTTACGGGTTAAAACTTTCATTGCATTAAATAAAACAAGCCCGGTTCCAGGGGAAACATTTTTTTGAACAGCATGGCTGCCAGTTAAATAGATCCATGTGCATCCTTATCAGGGCCTTATGAAGCTGGAATGGGTATGTTCAGTAATCTCAGGAATACACCCGGTCCGCCCGGCATCTGCAAAATCAAAGATAATCGCCTCACTGAGAAATTTTATATCTTGCCGCCGATATGAATAAAAGCAGGCTCGAGGCTTTCAGTGATGGGGTATTTGCAATAGTCATTACCCTTCTTGTGCTTGATATCAGGATTCCAAAAGTGGACTATGATCATCTGCCTGATGCTCTTATAGCTCTTTTACCCAAAATTCTTTCTTATGTCTATAGTTTTATCATTATTGGTGTTTACTGGATCTCGCACCATAATGTAACCCGGCTGGTAAATAAAATAGACAGTGTGGTATTATGGGGAAATATTCTTTTTTTGCTATCGGTTTGTATCATACCATTTCCTACATCTTTAATGGGCGAATACCCGTTTAAACTGATACCGGTCCTTTTGTATGGAACTTCTTTACTGGTGGCAAACATGATCGGATTTTTAATCTGGGCTTATGTATCTTATTGCCACAGGTTGATAGACCCCGAAACCCCCAAAGAACAGATACGGGAAATAAACAAATCCTTTCTATATATAAATGCACTTTATATTATTGCTATGGGGCTGATGTTCTGGAATGTATATGCCTCATATACCATATTCTTCAGTGTACTTGTCTATATTATTCTGTTCAGAAACAGGGTATCCCCTGCAAAAACATAAAAAAGCCTAATATCGGATAACAGCTCCGGATTATAAATCAGATATAGTTGCCGGGCAGCCAATTTGACCTTTATTACGTCTTATGATTAATATTGGTGTAATATTTGCGGTCACAGAGCCGACAGAAAAGGGAAAAATGAAAGAAAATTATTTTTATATCGTTAAGCATTATTCATTTATCATACTTACAATGCTGATAGCTACATTAAATGTCCATGCACAGTATGAAACCATCCGTTTCCCCCAAAAGGCGGAAGAAATTGCCTTATACAAGAAAAATAAAATTATGGGAGAAACCCAGATCGGAATAGACAGCAGCAAAAAAATTCCATACCTCTCGAGGGCTTTTGATCCTGAAGGCAGGATTGTTATTTCCCAGGATTACAATCATATTAAGTACTATAAATATGACGAGAAAGGAAATGTTATTGACTTTCTCGATTCGGCAAGAACCTCCGGAACCAATTATACTGTAACAGAATATAAATTTACCTATGATGAAAACGGGATGCTTAAAAACCTGGTAGCTCCTGATTTCAAATCTCAATTTGCCTACAATGCGGCAAAAAAAATACTTACAGAAACACTGGTTAAAAATGATACCACACGAAAAAACAGGTATTATTATGATGCCAATGGCAGGATGAAAGAATCCATATTCTATTCTCCTCAAAATTACCGTATAGCACATACCATTCACAACTACAGCAGTACAGGAAGAATTAACAATGAATGTTATGTACAAATGACTAGCACATCAAAGGATTCCACATTGCAGATATACGAGTACAATGATAAAAATCAACTGGAAAAGAAAGAGCTTTTCAGGTTTATAGAATTTAAATACAGCTCCAACGGAACCGGATCACCCAACAGGTCTGCTTCGCATTATGGGTCAGCTACATACACTTACGAGCATGACAGTGCCGGACGACCTTTAGGTGAAGAATACAGCGTGAAGGATGATAAACTTAACTACAGTTACAGTACTTGGGCTTACGACAAAAACGGACTGATAACCAAGGACACATATCTGTACGCACATGGTGAGCCCAAAACCACCGAACATGTTTACTATTATTTCGATAAATAAGAATTGAAATATTAACGGACAAGCATCACTTTTCCGGTGATCTGATTATCATAAAGTACTGTTCCTGCGTATTCGCGATATATCAACCGGTAAGCATACAGATCTTCCTGGCAAGGCTGGCCCAGAAAACTTCCATCCCAGCCTTTACCCAGCACATCACCGTTATATACAATCTCGCCCCATCTGTTTGTAATAATCATAACGGCACGTGCAATATCAGTTCCCTGAATCTTAAAAATATCATTTTTACCATCGCCATTCGGCGAAAAAACGGAGGGTATAAAAACCTGTGCCGGGCAATGCAGAATATTTATGGTGTCATGAACCACACAGGCCCCCGATGTTAACCTGATCCAATAGCTTCCTGCCACATGAATGCCTATTTTCTGTACCGTATCACCGGTAGACCATAGATATTTTGCACCGGCATTTCCGGCATCCAGGCTGTCTATATTCCCTTCGCACAATACAGAATCATGTGAAATATTCAATACCGGAGGCGTTACAAAAGACACAAGGATACTATCCTGTATCGTACAGGTTCCCAGGTTAATATGTACTATATATGTGCCAGATTGCGACACCGTAATTACTGAATCTGTCTGCCCGGTTGACCACACATAATCAGTGCCTTTCAACGCCGGTTTGAGTGTGAGACTTTTTAGTGCACATACAGAAGTATCCGATTTAAATTTAAAATTCCCTTTGAGTTTATAGGTTATATTTACTGAATCTTTGCTGCTGCAGCTGCCATCGCGGCTGGTTACGGTCACTTTATAAAAACCGGATGTATCTGTTTTTATTTTTTCAGTGGTATCATGCGTGTTCCATGAAAAAATATAACCTTTATTTCCGGCATCGAGTGTCATAGGCGTATCTACGCAGGTAACGCGATCCGGGCCCAGATTGATGACTGGCGTTTTATTTATGGTAATTAAATCCTTAATAGTGTCGTTGATACCATTCAGATTGATGACCAGTTTTACCAGATAGGTACCCGGAGCCGTAAAATAATGTATAGGAGATGCTACAGAATCTGTATTGTTTTTAGTGCTTACCGGATCACCAAAATCCCAGTACCATGAACTTAATGTCAGATTGGTTTGCACTGTAAAATGTGTCCCTTCACCAAAGCATACATTATAGGCAACAAAATTTGTGGTATCCACAAAAAAACTCTGCACAAAAGTGGGAAGTCCTGAATAACAAAGTTTTCCGCTTAAATCAAAACCTTTATCAATATAATTGCAAAGTTTGCCCGGTTGATTCGGTTTTGTGATCAGCCCCATGGCGCCCTGTGCATCTCTTGCCACATATATCTTTCCATCAGGCGCCTGTTGTATCGCCCCAAGCGCACTGTTGGAAGTATAGATAAGTACTTTTGAATTAATAATATTGCTGATGTTTCCTGCTGAAAGATCATACTGGAACAGTTGCTGATCGAAATAATCGGTTGCATACAATTTTGAATTGTCGGGAGAAAATTCTACCCCATAGGCCGTATTTACACTCGGGATGGTTTGAAGGTTAGACACTTTACCTGTTTTATTATCAAAATCTCCGATCTCAACAAGATTAAGAAATTTAACTGCGCCTGCCAGTTTGTTGCCCCCTGAGGATAGTTTCAAATACCCTATGGCATTGTACACACTGCTGCTTACATTAACACTTCCTCCTGAGACGACAGGTCTTGTGCGGACGCCGCTGTCATTTACCAGATAAGCAAGATAATTTGTACTCGAATCGTGCGCAATGACCCAGAAATTCAGACGATTGCTCGTCTGCACAGCCGTAAGTTTCTCACAGACATGAGCTTTGATCTTAATATTTTTTGTGACCACATCACCCAGACCTCCGTTTTTTGTAATGTCAACTATGGAATATTCCAGTCCATTATCTCCCATTTCATAATCTACCGTAAAAATATAATAGAGTGTGGTGCTGAGTGGTTTGGGAATAATGATTGCCGATTGTGTACTTGTCAACCCACCGGCCAGATTGGTCCCATGGGGCATTACCTGGTGTGTTTTATCATAAACCGTTATACCATCTGTATAGAAGAGAAGATCGCCCAGGGCATTGCTGATGGTGGCACAGCCGTTGAATGTTGACATGGCACCATCTGTAAGCGCAAATGGCGTTCCGGTATTAAAATCTATCCCTGCTTTTCTGCCAAAATACCAGATATTTCCCTGCCGCTGCGCCTGTGCAACCTGAAATAAAATGAGTATCTGAATTAAAAGCAGGAAACGCTTTAACATGAATAAAATATAGACTCCCTTTCAAAGTTACAGCAAATGGAGATACGATAAAAACAAACAGAAAGAGGGGATGCCATAAAAAGAATGGCATATAATGCATTTCTCTCTATTAACCCCCTCTTTTCTTCCCCCTAACTTTCCTGTTTATATCTCTTATGATCTATGAGTTTCTATGGCATTTATTCGGGTGTCCATCTCACAACCTTATGATTCACAGGCTTAAATGTCCTTAAATAGGTATAAATAGCCCCCAGATCCTGAGGTGTCATTTTACAATAGGCAAGCCATGGCATCAAGGTCTGGTACCCTTTTAATTTCCAGGGTATTTTCTCTGAAGCAGGATTATCATAAGACTTAAATACTTCAATAAACATTTTTTTATTCCAGCCTCCGATACCGGTCAATGGATCAGGAGACAGATTTGAAGAACGGACTTTTCCATAACCTTTTAAAGTGAATACCTGTCCGCCCGCCATGGCAGAATCTGCCATCAGCAATTCACCTTTGCTCCCCCTGGGCGTATGGCATTCCTGGCAGGCCCCTAATGTGAAAAGATATTTTCCATAGGCCAAAGTATCTGATGGTGAAGGTTTTTTCATTGGATTGGCAGGATGCGGCCCCATTCTGTAAAACAGGTTCACCGGAAAATCTACTGTATGATTCAGCTGCGGTGTATTAAGTGCTTTCAATGTCCTGATATAAGCTATAATAGCTTTCACATCTTCAGGGTCTGCCTGGGCCATATAGGGATATACCATCACCGGGAAGAGGACAGTGCCATCCGGTGTAACGCCTGTTGTTACGGCATGATATAACTGTGCATCTGTCCAGGTTCCTATCCCGTTCGGGGTAATGTTTTTTGAATAAAATGTACCCGGGAAACCCATGTCGTGATTAAATTCCATACCACCGGCACCCATACTGTCTTCTTTTAACGGAAAACCAAAGTATTGAAAATTTCTTGGACTGTGACAATCGATACATCCGCAAAGCGCATTTGAAAGATATTTGCCACGGGCAAGCAGAGCTGTGTCATTTTTTGGAACCGAAACATCCAGCACCGGACCATCTTTGGGATATGCTGTTTTGAGGAATATGATACCGCCGGCAACCAGCAGGGCTATTACCAATACAATGCGCAATAACCATTTGAATAGTTTTTTCATCGTTTTTTTAGGTTTTTAAGACAGCTAAATTATAAAAAACGTGAAAATCAAAAAAAATAATTTTTGTCTTTCATGCAGCACTATAAATTATTTCAATGCCCCTTGAAAAATATGATGCCGCTTTCACAACCCTTCAACAGGCTCAGGGACCATATTTCCAGTCTGAATTGAACACCTATTTCACCACACCCAATTCCTTACCTATTTTGGTAAAGGCATTTATGGCATGATCTATCTGTGCCCTGGTATGCCCGGCAGAAAGCTGAACACGGATACGTGCCTGCCCTTTCGGTACCACCGGGAAAAAGAAGCCTATGACATAGATTCCCTCAGCGAGAAGTTTTTGTGCCATCTGCTGGGCAAGAGGTGCATCATACAACATAAGAGGTACTATCGGATGCGTACCCGGTTTGATATCAAATCCTCTGGCAGTCATCTCATTGCGGAAATACAAAGCATTCTGCTCCAGTCTATCGCGGAGTTCTGTGGTTTCTGAAATAAGATTCAATACTTCTATGGAGGCGCCCACTACTGATGGCGCCAATGAATTTGAAAACAGGTATGGTCTTGATTTCTGACGCAGCATCTCAATGATCTCCTTGCGGCCGGTGGTATAACCACCCATGGCACCCCCCAGTGCTTTGCCAAGGGTGCCGGTGATTATATCAACGCGACCTATCACATTGCAATGCTCTATGGTGCCGCGGCCGGTTTTGCCCATAAAGCCCACGGCATGGCTGTCATCTACCATCACCATGGCATTGTATTTTTCAGCCAGGTCACATATTTTATCCAGTTGCGCAATAATCCCATCCATTGAAAATACCCCGTCAGTGACAATAATCCTGCTCCTGCAATTCTGAGAATCAATGAGTTGTTTTTCAAGATCCTCCATATTATTATTTTCGTAGCGATAGCGTTGTGCCTTGCAAAGACGTACACCGTCAATAATAGAAGCATGGTTGAGCGCATCCGAAATAATGGCATCTTCTTCTCCGAATAAAGGTTCGAAAACGCCTCCATTCGCATCAAAACAGGCAGCATATAATATAGTATCCTCTGTACCGCTCATCACGGCAATTTTATGTTCCAGTTCTTTATGAATATCTTCGGTACCGCAGATAAAACGCACCGATGACATACCATATCCATGTGCTTCTATAGCTTTTTTAGATGCTTCGATCACGCGGGGATGTGAAGACAACCCCAGATAATTGTTGGCGCAGAAATTTAAAACTTTAGACCCGTCTGCCAGCGTGATTTCAGCACCCTGCGGACTGGTTATGATTCTTTCTGATTTAAATAAGCCTGCATTTTTTATCTCTTCGAGGTCTGCGGTAAGTCTTTCTTGAATCGTGTACATTATCTTTGCGCTTTAAAAGGTTAGAAATTCAATTTATCCGGGACAAAATTAGTTGAACTATTTTAAATTATACACCTGGAAGGTTTTTAAACCTTAGAAGGAAGAAGTATTCATGACTAACGACTAATCCCTAACTACTAACAACTTATTTGTGGGAAGAAAAAAAAGAGAACATGTACTGGAATTGTATTCCATGCCAAATGTATTTTTAACGCCGGAAGGCATCAAAGGAAACTGGCACGAAAGATTTTTCAAAAACAATAACCCTATCATTGTGGAAGTTGGCTGTGGAAGGGGCGAATATACGGTGAACCTGGGACGCAGGCATCCCGATCAGAATTTTGTGGGCATTGATGCCAAGGGCCCACGTTTGTGGCGGGGGGCCAAAACCTATATGGATGAAGGAATGCCTAATGGTGCGTTTATCTGCGGACTCGTAGAACTGATAACAGATTATTTTGCACAAGGAGAAGTAGATGAGATATGGGTAACCTTTCCGGACCCCCAGCACAAACCCAGCAGGGCAGAACAACGCCTGGTTTCCAACCGGTTTCTGAAACTGTACCGGCAGGTATTAAAACCCGGGGGATTGATCCACCTGAAAACAGACAATACTGCACTCTACGAATGGGCGATACAAACCTTTGAAGAAAACCCCGGCGTACAGATCTTAAAGCATACAATTAATGTGGACCAGGTATCAGATTTAAAGGAGCTTATGTCTATCAGAACCAAATATGAAAACCTGTTTCGGGAGAAAGGCGAAACCATAAAATATGCCCGTATTGCATTGGTGTGACTGACTGCATATTGCATATTAATATACTGATTTATAATATTTTAAATGCAATGTTAAGTTATTGTTAAGTTTATAATATCAGATTGCATTTCACTTAAAACCCTTCTACCTTAGCTGTCGAATTCCAAAAAAGAAATTTATGGACAATCTCAGCAAATTAAGCCTGGTGAAGCGGCACCTTGAAAAAATCAAGTCCAGAAGTTTGAAACTTTCCGGTTTTGCCGGCCATCTTTCAAGCAAATACAGTCTGGACACCCTTACCGAAAAGGATCAGGGCAGGAGCAACGCATCCCAAAAAATCTCAAATACCCAAATTCAGGTAGGCTGATCTCAGCTGCGTTCTGAGCATTTTTAGATTATCTTTTGTTTATGGATAAGACCCTGCTGAACATAGTCGGTCTTTATTTGTATTATTCCTGATGGCATGCATAGATAATTTCTTATTTTTGCCTCTGCAATTTTATAATTTACCAATCTTAAAATATTAATAATATGGCTTTTAAATTAGCTGATCTCCCTTACGCTTTCAATGCGCTTGAACCACATATCGATGCCAGAACCATGGAAATCCATCACGACAGGCACCATAAAGCTTATACCGATAACCTGAACAAGGCTATAGAAGGCACGCCACAGGAAAATATGTCGATTGAAGATATCCTGAAGAACGTATCCAAACTATCTCCTGCTGTCCGCAACAATGGCGGCGGATATTACAACCACAATATGTTCTGGGAAATCATGTCACCCAAAGGCGGTGATATGCCCATGGGCAAACTGGGTGATGTGATCATGGATACTTTTGGCACTTTCACTACTTTTAAAGAACAATTTTCTGCTGCAGCAGCTACCCGTTTCGGTTCAGGCTGGGCATGGTTGTATAAAGATAAAGATGGTGCACTCAAAATCGGTTCTACACCAAACCAGGACAACCCCCTGATGGATGTATGCGAATTTAAGGGCACGCCTATCCTTTGCCTGGATGTATGGGAACATGCTTATTACCTGCACTACCAGAACAAAAGACCTGATTATATTTCAGCCTGGTGGAATGTGGTGAACTGGACTGAAGTAGCCCGCAGATACGCGCTGTAATTGAGTTTTAATATCGTTTGAGTATTACAAATGTCTCTCATGTAATACCACCCCCTACCCCCGCCAGCGGGGGACAGCAGCTCACTTGCTTTTTTTGAAATTTCAAAGAATGTAATCTATTATCGAGTTCCTGTTTTTAAGAGGGGAATATTTGAAATTTTAAAAATGTTGATAGTTGCTGTCCCCCGCTGGCGGGGGTTGGGGGTGGTAAATCCGGCCACAAGCTTTTCATTGGCAGTGTCCTCCGCTTTTTTAGCGGAAAGGTACCCAGGCTTAGATAGACTTACGCCTTACCCCTTATTCCTGAAATTCCCGTATCTTGTACCTGTTTTTAAAAGCCATGCAAGACAACACAAAACATGCTTCTGATATTCTCCATTTAGACCTGGACTCGTTCTTTGTGTCGGTAGAGCGGCTGCGCAACCCGAAACTATTGGGCAAGCCTGTGATCGTAGGTGGTACCGGAAGCCGTGGGGTGGTGGCAGCCTGTTCTTATGAAGCGCGGGCATACGGATTGCATTCAGCCATGCCGATCGTTACGGCACGAAAGCTTTGTCCGGATGGCATTTATCTCTCCGGGGATATGGATTCGTACAGCAAATTTTCAGCATTGGTCACGGATATTATCGCGGAAAAATCCCCTGTTTTCGAGAAGGCTTCTATCGATGAATTCTATATCGACATCAGCGGGATGGATCGTTTTTTTGGTACCGTAAAATGGGCCTGGGAACTGTATGAATATATCAAAAAAGAGACAGGACTGCCGATGTCTGTTGGGCTGTCGGTGAATAAAACCGTATCCAAAATTGCGACCAACGAAGCCAAGCCCAACGGCAAAATATATATTCCTGAAGCAGAAGTAAAATCTTTTCTGCATCCGCTCGATATCCGCAAAATGCCGATGGTAGGCGAAGTAACCCACCGCTTTATGCTGGATATGGGAATTGATACCATCGGCAAGCTTATGGAGTTCCCGGTGGAAGTGATCCAGCAGGTTCTGGGCAAAAACGGCCTTAACCTCTGGCGCCGCGCCAATGGCATAGACAATTCCCTTATCGTGCCTTATGAAGAAGCCAAATCCATCTCCACCGAAAGCACTTTCGGCACCGATACCACGGATATGAAAATGCTGCATGCCACCCTGCTTGGCATGACGGAGAAACTGGCCTATAGAATGCGCTCGGATAACCGCATGACGAGCTGCATAGCTGTGAAGATCCGCTATTCCAATTTTGATACCAAAACCCAGCAGGTAAGCATTCCCTATACCTGTCGCGATGATGTGCTCATTAAAACCGTGATGGCCCTGTTTGAAAAATGCTATAACCAGCGCCTGCTCATACGATTGGTGGGGGTACGCTTTACCAACCTGGTACATGCCAACTACCAGCTTACACTATTCGACCAGGCCGAAAAACAAACCAAACTTATGTTTGCCATGGACTACCTGCGCAAGCGTTACGGCATCGATTCCATAAGCCGCGCGAACGGCATTTTCAACCAGTAGCACCGCAATGAAGAAACAACGAGTTTGTATGGCACAAAAGACGGGAAGAAGTAATTGGGAAGTGCGTAAGAGACGAGAAGCCGGAGCGCACGCGTTTGGAAACGCGCGCGAGCTGGTATACACTGTAATATGCATTATCTAATATATTTGAAAAAAATCTCATAATGGAAGGATTATTGAAACCAGAATATGAAACCCTGATATTTACTTACAGAGGTATTAAAATTATGATTGTGCCCTCGTTGGTGTTCTGTCCGTGAATCTACATCACCAAAAAACCGCCCTTGTTTGGAGTTGTCACCAACAAGTCTAGTCCTAAGCAAACTCTCATATTCAAAATTCAATAGTGGCTGTTACAAATCGAGGATTACTAATCAAGACACACACTGATCATTTAAAGTATCAAGGGTAGGGCAGGAAAAGCACTAAAACAACAGGTAAAACGAAATATTGATAGGTTTCCTGAAGACTTTATGTTTGAACTCACTGAAAATGAAAAGAATGAACTGGTCACAAATTGTGACCGGTTGGCTAATCTCAAACACTCTTCGGTACTTCCCATGGCATTTACAGAACAAGGAGTCTCTATGTTATCATCTGTACTTCGGTCAGATAAAGCGATCAAAATCAATATTGAGATTATGAGGGCCTTTGCAAGGTATAGAGCACTGTTAATAGAGAACAATGAACTCAGAAAGGAGATTACTGCACTTGATAAAAAACTGGGAGAAGCATTCAAATTCCTTCTCGCAAAAATCGACGCCTTGCATCAAAAACAAATGGAGCGACAACCTATAGGGTACAAAACAAAAAAACAATAGTGAAATGCCGTTACGAATTTAATGGCTGACAGTAGGAAAAGGAAGATTGGAAATTTCTTTGTTTACAAGTTTTGGAACGCTAAATTTGTGCAAACAGTTAGTCTATAGACACTTTAAATACATAATATGGTTAGGACTATTATAAGGCCGGATAAAACGGATATTCATCTATCAATTCCACAGGAATATGTTGGCAAAGAAATTGAAATTACATACATGTCTCTTGATGAATTGAAAGAAAAGCCTTTATCCAAAAAGAACCTTTCGGAACTCGCCGGATCATTATCTCACGAAACAGCTGAGGCCATGCTAAAATACATAGAAGAAAGCAGAAGTGAATGGAGCCATAGAACAGAAATGAAGTAATTTCTGCTTATGTATTTAATCGATACAAATTTAATTGTTTACTTTCTTGAGGACACATTACCTGCAAATGGCAAGATGTTTCTAAATGATATTATTGACACGGAATGCAATATTTCAATTATCACAAAAATGGAGGCTCTTGGCTTTAATTTCTCTTCTGCATCAGATGAGGAAGTTATGAAAACTTTTATAAATGGGACAAACATTATAAATATTAGCGACGAAGTAGCTGAGGGAACCATCATTATCAGGAAAAGCAAGAAAACGGATCTCCCTGATGCCATTATTGCAGCCACTGCATTGGCAAATAATTTCACATTGCTAACTCATAATAAAAAGGATTTTAAAAATATTTCAGAACTCAAGGTCATTGACCCTTTCGAAATGTAATTTGAATATAACTGTATTGGAAATAAAGACTTTATAGTTTATATTAGCAAAGATGAATGGGAAGTTTGAGGTTACAGATTGGAACCTCAAATGAAAAGATAGCATCGATTCCATAAGCCGCGCGAACGGCATTATCAACCAGCAGCACCGCAATGAAGAAACAACGAGTTTGTATGGCACAAAAGGCGGGAAGAAGTAATTGGGAAGTGCGTCTATAACTTAAATTAGTCGGGATGCGCAATAGACGTACCTTTATTTTTCTCATCATCTCTGCACATAATTAATCTTTGCGCCAGGTTTTGCGCCTATATTGCGAAAAGTATTTTTCACGCATGATAAAAACGATAGCATCCGTCTTGGTTTTAATGACCTGCATGGCCTTCGCTCCGGGAGGCAATACTTGGGAATTGCAATCAAATAAAAACGGGATAGCCGTGTATACCAAATCCGTTGACGGATATTCTGTGAGTGCAGTGAAATCTGTATGTACTATGAACAGTTCCTTATCAGGCATGGTGGCCCTGGTACTCGACGTTGGATCCTACAAAAAATGGATTTACCACTGCGCGAATGCCAGGATTTTGAAATGGATAAGTCCTACGGAATTAATATATTACCAGGAAACCAGTGTCCCCTGGCCGGCGGATAACCGCGATTTTATCGGGAGATTAAAATTATCCCAGGATAACAAGACGGGGATAGTAACAGTAACGGTTGAAAATGCTCCTGATTATCTGCCTGAAAAGTCCGGGAAGGTTCGTTTGAAAAAATTTACTGAAAGAATCGTCATTGTACCCAAAGGGAAAAACAAGTCGGAACTTAGCTATGAAATGATGATGGATGTAGGTGGCAACATACCGGGATGGATGGTAAACCTGGCCATCACCTCCGGCCCATACGAATCCCTGTTAGAAATGAAAGACCTGGTGAATACCGGTGCTTACAGGAATACAAGGTTGACATTTATTAAGGAAATATATTGAACCTGCCGTAAATTCCTTTGCAGTAGCTCACAGTTGCTAAAAATAATAATCATTTCTCATCCTCTCAATCCTTCGCCGATAATGCAGAAATAAAGGCAGCATGTTTTGGAGCAGGCATCAGAATGTTTTCGCCTTTTACTGAGACCCAAATTACTTTGTTTAGTTCCTGATCCGGCGTACGATCTTCAGCAGAAAAATCAAACTGATCACTCATATTGCTCCATTTGTTTTTGACCATGCTCAGTTCTTTCAGATTTATTCTTTCTTCCTTCACAGTAAAAGGTTTGTGAGTGGCAGAATCAGAGAAACATCGCCACATCGGTGTAGCCGCTGCATCATACTGACTCATGGGTGGCAACTTAAGGATCAGTTCAATGGTCCGAAGCATAGATGAAGTAGAATACATCGTATGATCCACATAGCTGCTTTTTACAAAACCTCCTGCCACATAGGCCGTTGTGCGATGGGCATCTACATGGTCAGGACCATTTTGGGCATCATCTTCCACGATAAAAACCACACTCTGATTCCATATTGTACTATGGCTCAGATAGTCCACGAACAACCCTACAGCGAGGTCATTGTCAGCAACCTGTGCAAATGGCGTTGGCTTACCTGTCCGTACGCCCATAGTGTGATCATTAATAAAACGAATGCTGTTAAACTGCGGCAAAGCATTTATTGCCAGGAGCGAATCAAAATCTTTTTTCCACTGCCTGAATCGGGTGGTGTCATATACCGATTGATCCCAGCTGGTAAACCCATAACAAAAATGCTTTTCAAGAGCCGGGAGACCGGCCTTATGGTCTTCAATAAACTCACCATAACTCCGGTAGCTGATTCCTTTATTCTTACAGATATCCCATAAAAACCCTACTTTATTATTTGCGATTTTCAATCCACCTTCAGCGCCATAAGTCCCTCCCCTGCCACCATAAATGGTAGGCCAGGTTTTCTCGAGATAGTCATCTGCATAAGCCCCCATGCTCCAGTTGTGTCCATCTGCGCTTACTTCCCCATCACAATAAAAATTATCCAGAAGCACAAATTCCTTGGCAAGTGCATGCTGATTGGGTGTTATTTTATTTCCGAACAAAACGAGACTTGTATCGCCATTGCCCCCTGGTAAATCTCCCAGTACCTGATCATATGTGCGGTTCTCTTTAATTATGTAAAATACATATCTGATAGGAGAAGCGGCGCCAACCACAGTTGGGACCGGATTGCCCGGACTACCCTTGGCGACCAATTCGGAATCCTTGTTATAGGGTGTATTATGGTAGACGACCTGAGAATAAATGCTTAACTGTTTGGCATCAGGTTCAGGAATAATACTTAAGGCTCCCCGGAACATACTTCCGATATATTGTTCTTTAACAGGCTTTTTGGTATCTCCTTTCTGATAATTGACCTGTGCTCTTTTTCGTGCCGGATTGGGACCATTTGCATCAGGAAAAGATGAAAACCCTTTCCCATTGGTTACAAATAAATTTCCATGCACAGCTCTGACACAAGTAGGATACCACCCTGTAGGAATATAGCCCTTGCTTTTACTTGACCCCGGATTACTTACATCAAATACGGCCAGGCAATTGTTATCTGCATTTGCGATGTACAATGTCTTTTCATCTTCACTCAACGCCACACTGTTTGATGTAGAACCCTCTAATGCATTTGGATATAAGGCGGCATTCAGAGTTTCCACCAAGTTATTATCCCTGGTATTAATCGCGGATGCTGAATTGTCATTTGAATTGGCAACATAAAGCCATGTTCCGTCTTTTGACAGGCACATATCATTCGGATTGCTTCCTATTGGAATTGAGGTTTCAAGTTTCTGTTTTATCGTATTGTATATCAAAATCTTAGAACATCCCCAGCAACTGATATACAGACTGTTTTGATCTGGTGATAACAGGCAGGTATAACCTTCACCATCAATTGGGATTTGTTTTATTATTATTTTTGATGGTATGTCAATCACATATAAAGCATTGTTTTCTTTTGTCACTACATATAGATATTTCATTTCCCGGTCTACCGCCAAACCAGCGGGAGATATTTTTTCAGGCCAGGGTTTACCAAGCATGAAAGTATCAACCGGAATAATTTTATTATGACCAATCCGGTACCTCATGATCCAGTTATCATTCCCACCAGATGCAAATAAATAATTGTTGTCTGCACTGAAACATAACCCCATCCATGATTTGGATGTTACTATTGTATCCAGCACTTTAAAGTGCAAGGCATCAATCAGATCAATAGTTTGATCGCTTTGACCGTTATTGGTAACAGCCAATAATTTTTTATTAGGAGACACTGCCATATTCAAAGGCAGATCGCCAATTCTGACGGATTGACCAACAGGGGTTATATTCCATCCATTTGGCAAATGGATTCTGTTTGCTTCAATTTTCTTTAGCGACTGCCCAAAAACCGGTGCTGTGAATATTGAAATTAAAATTATAACGAAGAAATGCTTCATAATTCCCGAACCAGTTTACATGTCTTTAATAAACACATGTAAATTTAGGCCGCAAATGCAGAATGTAAGATATTGGGTTGTTAAATAAATATTATTTTAGGGAAATAGCTTTTACCGCATTTGAGTATCTGCTATTCCCCATTGAAATAAGAGATATAAAAAAAGACGTCCGGAATAAAATCCAGACGTCCTTTTCTAAATCAAAAAATCTGTGGGCCCACCTGGGCTTGAACCAGGGACCACCTGATTATGAGTCAGTAGATTTTTGGTTTAATATGGTTCGATATGAAATTAAAATATCTCACTTTCAGCATTTTAAAGATTTGACTGTTTCATATTAAATCAAATAATTTCATAATCTCAGTGCAAATTCAGTGCAAATTTTTTGTATCTTTGGATTATGAAAACCTACATTACGATAACCCTAGATACTAGAAAGGCAAGAAAGGACGGCACCTACCCAATACTTTTCAGGATAAGTCACAAAGGTAAAACTATACCGATCGCATCAGGCTATAATGTGAAAGAATCCGATTGGAATGAAAAGAACAAAATTGTGAAGAACACCTTCAAAGGAATTGATACTCCAAGCAGATTAAACAACCTGCTTTTGAATAAAAAATCAGAGATGCTTACGAAGATTACAAAGCTGTATGAAGCTCATGTACTTGAATCGCTTGATATAAGTGAACTGAAAGATCAGTTGATGGAATCGGAAAAGTCTATCATGTTCCTGAATTATACCGACACACAAATCACCCTTCTCAAAAAAAGTGGACGGTTTGGTTCTGCCCGGAGTTATTATTCCATGTATCTCATGGTCAAGAAATTTCGCAAGGACAAGGATATTCCTTTTGAGGAAATCACAGGTTCCTTCTTAAGGAAGCTTGAAGCAGACTATCTTTCCAGGGGAAACAGTTTGAACGGGCTGGCAGCGCTTCTAAGGTCGCTCAGGGCAGTCTATAACAAGGCCGTTGCTGACAGGGTCATATCAGGCACCCGTTATCCTTTTAAAGACTATCATATTCGCAAGACGCCTACTGTGAAGCGGGCTATCTCACAAGAAGCAATTCAAAGTATAATTTCGCTTAAACTGGATCAAAAGGATAAGTGCTTTAATGCAAGGAATTACTTTCTTTTCAGTTACCTCACATTTGGGATGAATTTCACTGATATGGCCTGGCTTAAGGTTGAGAACATATCAGAAGGTCGGATTAAGTATGTGCGTAAGAAAACAAAGAAAGTCTATGACATTAAAATCCTTGAATCAGTAAAACCTATTCTTGACTACTATTGTAAAGGGAAGAAACCAAATGATTTCATTTTTCCAATTATACGGCAGGCAGACCCTGCCCAACAACATAAGAACATTCTTTGGGCTCGAAAAAGGTATAACATAAAGCTGAACATCATTGCGGGGCAATGCGGAATAACAGAAAACCTTACAAGTTATGTAAGCAGGCATTCGGCTGCTACAACTGCCTTATTTGTTGGAATCCCGGTATCGGCAATTTCACAGCTATTGGGACATTCAAGTTTGGCTGTGACACAGACCTATTTGAAATCATTGCCAGACAACGTCATAGATTCTTATCATGAAAAGCTTATTAATTTGCTTTCATTGGATTGATCGCCTGGCAACATTATTTGCAATAATGCAGGTGAATTTTTGGATTCTGAAGTTTGTGGATGGAGCAAAAAAAATAGCCCAGCTTGTAAGGTTGACATACTAACCTTCTATAAAGCTGGACTATTTAAGGGAGGATTTTATTGAATTCAGAACATATAAACTGAAATTCAATACCAACATTATCGCATAGATGAATGACCGGAGAATAAACTTAATCAGCCTACCCATTGATTGTAAAAGAATGTTACTTCTCATTAAAAAAGTTTTTATTCTAATGAACTGTCAAAGTGGAGTATAGCTCCATGCTGTTCAAAGATGGTTTTGTAAACTTTGGTAATGTTTAAATATTTTTCGTTCTCTGAAAAACCTTTCGGGGCATAAAGAAAATACAGATTCATGCCATTCAGGTTACACAGAGGGCAATCCTGTTCCAATTTTTGGGCAACCATGCTGGGCTTATCTTTAATAAGGCCCTGCATTTCCGGGTTATAAAAGCTGGATGCAGAATCACCATTCTCATACAAATCCGTTGCGGAAATCATCGTTTTCTTTTTTGCCGGTTCTCCGGCTAACCAGTTAGCACATTTGGCCACGGTCCTGTAAATAACTGAATTCGGTTTACTGCTATCCGAAGCATAAATCCGGCTGAGTGCAATGCGCAAGTCATTTTTAAACCTTGCTATTTTTGCATCCCGAATATCAGAATTACTAAGCTCAGCAATTTCAGGTTCAAGCTTAACGATGGTAGATGAATTAAAATCTATATCACTAATGGTGCTTAACCTTATCTCCAAGCCTTGCCATCTGTTTTCATCAATATGAAAGAACTTGGAAATAGCTCCTTCAGTAATGCGCACCTGCTTATCAGTCCGGTCAATTAGCAGGACGGATGCAGTATCAAAAGAGGTTGCAGCCTCATTGCTGAAGCCGCAACCATAAAAAATGAAAAAAGTACCAAAAATGGCGTACAGTAAGCGTTTCATGAGTTTGCTCTGTTAGAATTGAAGTAATTTTGAAAATAGGTCTGAAATGCATAAGGATATTCGATCCCGAAACAGTCAGGCCTTCCGTCAGAGCGGTTTTGAAAATTTACTTCCTGGAAACGGAGGTAGCAAAGCTTACTGTGATGAATAACCAATTGCTCCAGCGATGCACCAAACTCAATCATTGATGCGCTGGTTAGTTTGAATCCATCTTTTTCATTGTCCAGACTATTTGCCTGTTCGTTGATGCTATCAATTTCACCCTTAATTGTGGCAATTTCAGCCGTGATAGCATCATATTCGTCCTTCACAGCAATTTCCTGGTCTGAAGGCATTTTGGATTGCTCCAAAGCAATAGATGTTGCAATCAGCAACATTGAAATCAGTGCAAAGGGCAAAGCCGGATAATGAACGGTCAGGCCTTCCTTTTGCAGGACTGCAGACAAATATTCTGCTCTGAGTTCGGCAAAATAATAGAAGAATGCAAACAGAGCTATAGCTATTGCTATGCCGATAATTCTCTTTTGCCATACTGTTCTGCCAAGGTTAATAATCCATCCAACCCTGTGAACAAATGCATTGATTACAAATCCAAAACCAATGCCGGACAATGCCGCAAAGATTTGGTTCAGACCCCATGCATTAAATAAAGGTATTGTAAGAACGCCTTCCACAAAACTGTTGATCATGACCGTGGCTTTTACCCATTTGACATTTTTCAGCTTTGGTGACAGTTTAATACCCTGTACTTTTTTCATCACTTCACGGAGTTTGTCTTCTAATCCTGGTAATCCAGAAATTAGCTGAATGACCCGTTTTCTCACAGAATCATCTGCGGTCCGGACTGCAAATTTTGTTGCCTCCGGTTGTAGTTCTTCATTAATTTCTTCAATGAGCCTCTGGTGCTCAATGTGGGTGCGCTCCGTATAGAGTCGCATGTCATCCCCTATAAGGAAGGGGCGCTCTCCTTTGGCAGAAATTGCAGCATTGCTTTCTACTTTTTCAAGTAGCTCCGCAAGCTTTTTTTCGATACGGTCCTTGAGCGCATCGCTGCCGCTGAACTTCATTTTCTGAAGGTACATAAGCTTGTTGTTAATAAATGGTTAATAAAAAATTGTGATATTCTGATCAGTATATCCTGAGGTAAAGAAAGAAAACCACCGAAAACCATTTGTATGAAGTGGACAAAGAATGGAAAACCGGTGGCCTTACAGTTATCTTTTAACCGCGTTTTTGAATTTCGGCCAGAACTGAAGGCATATTGCCTTTTAATATATATGTATAAACTTAACATCACTCTAACTACGGCTACATTAGTAACCTAATTTTTTAACAGTTTAAAAGAGATTTGCCGGAATCTTAATCCTGGGCTGGATTTAGCCGGAAATTTGAGACATTGCAGATGCTATTTACCCAATTATGTATCTGTGATACAATTCATTATAAGGGTATATTTCTTGTTTTTTCTCGTCAATTTCCGGGAAATATCCCTAAACCATGCCATGCACCCCCGTGTATGGCATATTTATTAAACAGGACTTCCCAACAAACTTTCTAAATTCTTAACAAATACTAAGTTACGCATTTAATTCTCTGGTAAATTCTACTGGAAAAATATTTTTAGTTTTGTGTATTCAAGGAATTTTCCATAGATTGGCGGAAAATTCCTTAACTGTAGAAAGATGGAAAAAGATCCGCCTCCAAATCTTCTTGTCGGAACAGCTAATTTCATTCTTGATCAAATTCGATCTAATTACCCTAAGACTGTCCGAACTGACAAAGAATATTATGGATATGATGGGTTTGAAGGTACAAACCATAAATCGATTGCTTTCTTAATTAAGAACGATTCAAATCCTACTCTAAAAGAACTGCTCTCAAAATTAGATGGGGGCAATTTTAGAGGGAAGCAGTTGGCAATTTTAAATGGGAAAATAAGATATAAAGGATTAGATGAAAACACACCTTTTGACCCGTTCAAAAAAATATATCATCCAGCTGAATACTTAGAAATTTATTCAGTTTTTCTCGGTAAAACAAATTTCACAGCCCTAATTGATTCACTTTCGGATAAAAAGTTAAAGGATGCTCAAAAGAAACTTTGGAGCCGTTGGCTTGGAGATAATAGCCAATACTCAGAGGGGCAGATGTATGCATCTGATGAAGAAATATTACCTGTGCCTCAATTTTTGCTCGGACTTCACGAAGGCTACTTTATTGACCCCAAAGATGATACCAAAAGTTCATTTGACGAGTTTTCAATTTTATATGCCTTGATTAAGCCTGGGAATGAAGTTGAATTAATTACTTCTGATTCAAAATCAGAACCATATAAGGGTAAAATTGAATATATAGATTCTCATCCGCCGCATTTGAGAATGTATCTGGAATCAGAAAGGGATAGACGTACAAATAAGTTTAGAATTGATTTAAGAGTTACTTTACCTGATAGAAAATATGAGAAAGCTGGCAGATTTTTAAGCGGTACATATGGTGGGCAAAATGCAGTCAATGGACGCCCAATTGCCGGAAGAATGCTTTTGAGGCAGTTAGTTCCATTTGAGAAACTGCCGGAAAATATTCAACATAATTTTACTTTTCTGAATGAAGATTTTTACACCCAAAACAAGGTCTTTTCCGAATTAAATATAAAGGTAAATCCTCGTGTTTTCCAAGATAATAATGAACTTTCAGACTTTTTTTATGATAAAACAAATAAGGAGAACAGGGAGATTTTAACAAACTTTCTAAAAAATGAATACGTAGAGGATATTGAATTTTTGAAGCGAATTGCCAAAAAGGATATAAGGTATTTTAGCGGAGTTTATGCCGTCTATTACCTTGCTAAGGATTTGCTTCATATCCACAAAGCAATCCTCAGAATCGAAAGAAATGGTAGGGTTTCCATAAAAGGTGGGAAAAAATCAAACGATAAGGATGAAACAGAAGTAAGCTTTTATGAAGGTTATGCTGACTATTTTGATGAAAGATTTCTTGTAATTCATATTGAAAAGCGAGATAATGTGCCTCATTTTTTTCAGTACATCTTACTTGCAGAAATTAAAACCAGTGATGTTAAGTTTCCAGATTTTCTTCAGGGGGTTAGAACAACGGTTTTAGAAAAAGAAAGACCCGGAAGCACCAGGGTGGTGTTAAAAAAGTATCAGCAGGGTAATGATGAAGATTTATTTAATACTAAAATATTTGAAAGATTCAATATTTTCCCTACCCCAAGACGTAAAAATGGAAAGTTTGTTGAATTAAATAAAAATGTAATTCCTTATAATAGGAATCGATTTGGCTTAGGAGATTTTCTTATCGGCATTACTGATAACATGCTTAGAGGGTTTGATGAAATAAATCACGATTTCTCCCATAAGGAGAACTTTAAAGAAGTGTTCTTTGCAACTGCGTGCTATTATGGCGAAGTCAAAAAAGATGATGAGAAATTTCTAGAATATCTACATCAGGCTAAAATGCATGGATTTCACGGACATGAAAATATTAAGAGATTGAAAGAAGAAATGAATAAGCCTTGGTACAAGGGCTTCAATATTAAAAGGAAGATATTAATCATTGCAGACGAATATATTTATATGCCAGATTTTGATTAATAGGCTGATTTTGGCTTATAAATTCGCCGATCGCCGAACTAAAACTTTGTAAATATTAACCAAAAGAAAAAAAGAGAAAAAAGAAAGCCTATTTCCCATGAATGGCTGGCACTTAGGCAAGGCCGAATGAAATGAGCTTGTATAGCCTTGCAGTGTGCAAAAGCCATGAATACCTTTGCTTTCTTTTTGCTGTTTTTTTATACCGCTTCGATTCTTCAAAAAAGTGAATTAGGATTATCAAGAATTTCAATACCGTATCTTTCAAATATCTCGTTTTCAATTTCATTCCGGGTTTGTGTATATGTATCCCTCGACTGTTCAATAACTTCATTTTTAAAAGATTTATCATACTCCTTTAAAGGTAAAGTATCAGCACTAAACGGCTGTGAGGTTGCTCCATCAATCATGAGTTTCAGGTACATGGAATATCTGGGTAGGTTCACAAAGTCGGTTTTGTTGAAAACCGGATGAAATTCTTTCTCCAGGTATTCTGCATCGGTCGCTCCAACTCTGAAAGAAATCATCGTTCCTACATTTCCGAAGATAGCCGCCCTGATTGGCTCTTGCAACTGTTCAATGTATTGATGGGCAAGGAATAACCCTAATTTGTACTTCCTGGCTTCTGCTAAGATGTCGGCAAAGGAATTAGTTATAAATGAGTGCATTTCATCAACATAGAGATAAAATGGCCGTCTTTCTTCTTCCTTTTGAACGGCTCGATATAAGGCGGAAAGTTGAATGTTGGTTACTAAAATTGAGCCTAAAAGGGCGGTGGTATCTTCTCCTAATTTACCTTTAGATAGGTTAGCTATAAATATCTTACCGTTATCCATTACATCCTGAAATGTAAAACTGGATATTTTCTGACCGACAATGTTCCGTAACGGTATGCTTGCCCTGAATAGCCCTATTTTATTCAAAATTGGGGCTATAGCTTCCGCCTTTAGCGCCGGTGGGTACTTTTCAAACTCTGTCCTCCAAAAGGCAATTATATGAGGGTTTTTAACCCTTGAAAGTACGTGGTTTCTGAATGGAATATCAGTAAGTAATGGTTGAATATCAAGCAATGTGGCATGTCGGTACTCCAACAGAGTTAAAAGGGCAAACCGTAGTATATATTCCATTCGTGGCCCCCAGCTTTCTGCCCAAATCTTCTTGAAGGTTGAAATCAAGCCTGAAGCTACAAGGTGCTGGTGATCTGGGTGAATACTCCTGAGAGGGTTAAAGGCTATTGAGTGCTTAATATCTGCCGGATTGAAATAGATAACATCTTTAATCCTGTCTTCTGGAATATGGTGCAAAATATCCTCTGCAATATCTCCATGAGGGTCAATAATACATAACCCTTTGCCTTTCTGAATATCACTGATTGCCATATTCTCCAACAGTGTGCTTTTTCCAACTCCGGTTTTACCGATGGCATAAATATGTCCGAGCCTGTCCTGGTCTTTGATATAAAACTGAACCGGATTCCTATAATTCGTTACCCCGATGGGAGTATGCATAAGTTCTTCATATTCATTCATATTGAATATGATATGTTTTTTTATTCTCGTTTGTAACTGAGCACATTGTCTAATATTTAGACAATGTGATTGCTATTCTAAAACCAGGGAACCTGTCAAAATACAGGTGTGAGAAAGAACATTCAACAACTTTTTGGAGAATACCTATATCAAGCTGAATTTTTGCAACTTCTAAGGCCTAAAACCCTTCAAGATTATAGAGAAGGTTTTGCTCTGCTTATAAGACTACAACCTGATATTTCTATTGAAAATTTAACATCTCATACAATGGTTGAATTCTTCCAACAATTACAAGAAAGAAGCAGAGTTGTGGGAAAAGCTAAGTATGTCACTGGTGTTAAAAAATCAACCATTATCACATACTGGAATAAATATAACCGCTTCTTTTCTTGGTTGGTACAAAATGGATATATCGAAAGAAATCCACTTTATGGATTAAAAAGACCTCGCCAAGTATTTGACAGCAAGAAGTTTCTCGATAAAGAAGAAATCGAAAAAATTCTTACTGCTATCTTGCTCACGTCAAAAAGTTCTTTTTTACTGAAGCGCAACCTGGTGATTTTCTATCTTTTCTTGTTTTGCGGACTTCGGCGTGAAGAAATGATTTTACTCCATGTCAGAGATATAGACCTAAATAAAAAAATGCTGACAGTCAGAGCCATTACCTCAAAAGTTGAACGAACCAGATTCATCCCTCTACAATCCCAACTCATAGTCCATTTAAAGGACTATTTACAAGAAAGAAAAAACTATAAATCGCCATATTTGATTGTTTCAAGGAATAGAGATTCAGGGCTTTCATATAATGGTCTAAAACATCTTGTTATTACCCTGCAAGCCGCCTCCGGTGTAAATTTTCACGTCCATCAATTACGACATACGTTTGCTGTTAATTTTCTGAATTACAGCAATAACATTGCTAAATTACAACAGCTTTTAGGGCACACTAATCCAGCCATGACCCTGCAATACACCCGTTGTTTGCCACCTAGCGCAATGCGCACTGATTTGGAGAATATGAGAATTGATAAATTTTTGTAGTTAACATTTTTTTGCAGGATGGAGTAGAGGGAAAAGGTTTATACTTAATTAATATCCTTTTTAGATGATTCTAAGGTTTTTTCAAGCGTTGGAATAAGATTATCCAAGTTAGAAACTTCAGCTTTTAGTTCTCTAATCTTATTTGAGCATCTTTCACGCTCTTTACTTAATTTATCAATTCTGTCCTTTACCCATATACGAGCTACTTCCAGTGAATTCGTAAGAAGAAATTTATGATTTTGAAGGCGTATTTGAGAATATTTAGCATCACAAACATAAATATCGCCTATTTTTTCTATGTTAAACGTTTGTATTTCTCGGTCTCCTTTCACATGACAAAAACTTTCAACATTTTTTTGCTTTAAATCATTTTTTTCTTTTCCACTCATTCCAGATTTGACTTCTTTAACAAGATTATATAATTCAGGATATATTTGCTCAGAAAATTTGACTGAATCAATGTCTCCAAAATGTTGGTCCCCAAACCACACGTCTATCGTGTCGGGATCATTGTGAGGATTCTCAGGCATTTCGCCTTCCTTCCAGTCATCTTCAATGCCGTAAGTGACAGAGGGGGAATCATATGATTCTCTGCTTCTTCGCATATTCATTATTGGTGGATTTTCTGGATTCTGTCTTAGCAGATCGCCAATATTCTTATCTAACAAATTAAACAATTTTTTCGTGTTTTCAAGAAGGTTTTTCTGAGCCTCCATAGAACTATCATAACGCTCCTTTTCCCAATTACTCATTGGTTTTTCTGGACTCATTCCAGGCATTGATTCATGTACCATTTTAGTTATCTGTTTTTACCTTATAATGGTCTAATTATATAATAATGAGTGGTTTTTGTATATAGTATAAATAAGTAATGAAAGTTGCCCAATAGAGGAGAATAAGTGAATTGATAAATTCCAGTGACTGTGATAATGTATAGGGAGTCGATTTTATCAGTTTAATCAGGTTCTTTTAGTTATCATTTTGAGGCAAATTTTAAGGGATAAAAAGTCTGTGAGGTGGTCGGGAAAAATATCCTTTAAAATCGAAGAAAATCCAATTTTAGCCTTAAATACCAACGGGCCCTTAGCTCATCTGGTAGAGCACCTCATTTGCAATGAGGGGGTCTAAGGGAAATCCCAAAATCTCCTTATTTATCAAGCTAAAATTTAGATACTGCATCAAACTGGATACCCTCATTAACAAAGGTAGTCCAGGATAACTAAAAAAATCTGCAAGTTTTATGGAAGTAAAAAACTTAGCAGAAAGGTTTTATAATCATTCCCTGCACATTCGTTGCTACTCAGAGGCAACCATCAGAAGGTACAAATATGTTCTCGATTTTTATATTAAATATGGCCCTGAACAGGAAGTCGGGCAGATTCGACAAAGCCACATCCGTGAACTGCTCCTTTTTGGCAGGTCACAGAGGCATTGGAAAACAACTACTTACCTCGTGTTTTATAATTCGCTAAAAGTATTTTTTGATTGGTGTATTAAGAACGAGCTTGTCTTTACTAATCCAATTTCTGAAATTGAAATTCCAAAGCTTGACAGCGCACTGCCTAAAAAACTTACAAAACAGGATGCATTCATCCTTTTGGAAACGATTCAGAATTACCCCCACTACAATGCATTCCTCCGCCAAAGGAACTATGCAATTTTTTGCACGTTCCTCTTTGCAGGCCTCAGACGGCAGGAATTGCTAAACTTGAAAATTTCGGATGTTGATGTCCCTAATTTGAGCATCTTAGTACGGAGAGGAAAAGGAAATAAGGACAGGTACATTCCAATTTCAAATAAATTGGCTCAAAGCTTATACAAGTATTTGGAATTCAGGAATAAATTACACCGGACAAGTCCAAGTTTTTTTGTTTCAAGCATTAGAGATGCTGGCTTAGAATTAGAAGGTTTAAAAAAGATAGCTGAACAGGTAAAGCTATCTTCAGGAATATGGTTTACAATCCATAAGTTACGCCACACATTTGCAACGCTGATGCTAGAGGGTGGGTGTGATATTTATAGCCTAAGTAAAATGATGGGGCACAGTGATATTAAAACTACAACCATCTATTTAAATGCTAGTGCAGAGCATCTACGAGTGCAAATGACAAAACATCCTATGAATAATTGATAAGCTTTATTATTCAAGATAAACACCAAAATCATCACGAAGGATTTTAGAAACCTTTTCCTTTTGTTTATCGGTTGCTATTAAACAGTTAGAGGCAATGGATTCAAGGTCTTTACCACCTAATCTATTTGGAACAATTAGATAATTTTCGATGTCATCCTTTGTCTGTTCTAATTCAGGATCTAAAGCATTTAAAAACTCATTAAATATATTCTCCAGTTCATTATGGGTCAGGTCGTGAATTTCTAAAGCAACGGTGTCATATTCTTCGATTTTCTTTTCAAATTCTTCCTCTGATATAAGGACTCCTGTTGCATGGCCGAAGCCACTATTTCTGTACCTAATAATCCTTTTACATCGGGCCACTTTATCTTCACATGCCTTTAAGAGGTTTAAAAGCTCAAACACAGAACTTTCAGGGAATTCTGAAAAGCTCCAAGTAGATAAGGACTCCCAGTGTTTTTTTCTTTTGTCTGCCGGTGATTGAATAAGAGCATCGCTGAACCTATTAGGCATCCACTTTTTTATTTTAAACATTGTTTGATAAACAAAAGTCATAAACAACAAGTGATACGCGAAAAGAGCCAAGTGATATGACTCCGATAACTTCGCTTTCTCAAATTGGTTAACTAGTCCAGAAATATAATTTTGTTCTTCCTCGCTTTCATAGCGAAGCGAAAGATATGTAAAAATTGGAGAGTTCATTTTCTATTTACATGTATTTCCAATAATATTAGTTCTCCCAAAGTTTTGCTATAGTATCTTTCGTTTTCTGATCGTAAATTTCATTTAGTTTTTTGTTGCCTTCAACGAGGGCTCGCT